>Ga0209579_10000137_pt1 | contig 116440 bp, 88 predicted proteins | sample Coa_R1_2_FD_187152 | JGI IMG/M metagenome (GOLD analysis project Ga0209579, IMG submission 187152) | Surface soil microbial communities from Centralia Pennsylvania, which are recovering from an underground coalmine fire - Coalmine... | ecosystem: Environmental > Terrestrial > Soil >... | reverse complement strand
CTGTTCAAGCTGTGGGCCGGTATAGAGCGTCAGAGGAACGTCGCCGCTGCTCGCCAGCAGCTCGGCAGGCAAAGCGAAGAAGCCGAGCAGGAGCCCGAAAAACAACACGGCGCTGACCATCCCCGCGGTTGCCGGAACCATGAACGCGTTGAGCGTGTTCTCCAGCCGAACCAGCATGCCTTCAAACCGCGGACGGCGGCTTTGTGCCGCTTCGCGCGAAATTGCCAGCCGCAACTTCAACGCGAGGTCGGCCGGAGCTTTCTTCCTACCCACACTCGTCAACAATTGCTGTGCGCGTTGCATCGATTTGAATTCCTGGGCGCAATCGGCGCACTGTTCCACATGGCGCGAGACGGCACGCATCTCCGCGCCGTTCACCTGCCCATCGAGATAGGGCGAGAACAGCTGCTGAATCTTGGCGCAGCTCGTCTCTTCTTTTTTTCTGACGTCGTTTTTGACGTCGTTCTTCACAACGTACTCTTTGTCATCGCAGTTCATGGCGTTACCTGAACCTCTCTGCCACCACGCGAACCTTCTCTTGAATCTCTCGGACTATGACTCCGACTTGCGCGCTCTTCGGCGCTACTCTCAGCAGGAGCGACCAGACCTAACTCCGGACCTACGTCCTTTACATATGCCGTTAACTTCTTGCGCAGCGCGTCGCGCCCGCGCGTAATGCGCGATTTCACCGTGCCGAGCGAAATCGCCAGAACTTCCGCAATCTCTTCGTACGACATCTCTTCCAGATCCCGCAGAATCAAAGCGGTCCGGTAAGGTTCCGGCACCTGTTGCAGCGCTTGCTCCACCGCGGCTTGCACCTCGGTGTGGGCGAATTTCTCAAATGGAGACTCGCCCGGATCGACCAGCCGGTCTTCTCCGGAAGGTCCCGAAAACTCGCAGTCGCCGGAAACGACCGGCTCAATCGGAGTTTCCTGCGCTTTGTGCCGGAACCACCAGCGCCGCCGGTTTGCCGCCTCGTGCAGGGCGATGCGATAGATCCAGGTCTTCAGGCTAGACTCGCCGTGAAAATGCTTCATCCCGCGGAAGACTTTCAGGAACACATCCTGCGTGGTGTCAGCCGCGTCCGACGGATCGTTTACGATGCGATAAATGAGGCCGTAAATGGGCTGATGAAACTCGCCGATCAGCCACGCGTAGGCGTCTTCTGAACCGGCCTTGAGTTCGGCAATAACGGCCGATTCGGCACTCCGGGCCCCGATAGCGCTGGCAAGTTCGCCCAATGTCGTAGCTCCCGCCATGGCGGCGTTACCCTCGATTATAGAGTCACTTTAGGCCCAAACGGGAATCTTAATTCCAGGCGGAGAGGTTACCGATGACCCTGCGCCTGATTACTTAGACTCCGCGGGGCAGGGAAGAGTTCCCGGAGGAAGTCCAGTGGTTGCAATGAGGTGCAACGCGGGTTTCGGGAACGATTATCGTTATCAGGGTATCGATCGGAGAGAGTGCATGAAAAAGGCGGCGAACCCGCTCGCCGCCTTTTCCGCCCAGCACACTACGATCCCTTGACGATCACCCGGCCTCCGCCGTTGCCCGTGCCCAACACTGGATTGGTGGACTTGACCGTATACGAGTAACTCTGCAAGTTCGCGACTTCCTGGACTGGACTATTGTTTGGAGCGCCGGGGACAACGGACGTCAGTAGCGGCGAAAACGGATCGCCAAAGCTGGTGGGCCACTTGACCGTGTAGTTGTAGTCGGTCGAGTACATCACCAGGTGGGCACTCGATGGGAGCGCGATCGGATCGGGAGTGCACTGGCCGGCGACCTTGGCCGCATTGTATGTGACGGATACGTACAACGGGCCGTTGCCGATCTCAATGCCGAATGGGCCGTAGGGGTTGTTGTTCGCGTCGTAAACGTAATAGTTCACCGCTCCGTTGCCGTTGAGGTCGACGTTGGCCGTCTGTGTGTCCGTCGCACCGTTGGCAAGACCGATGATGTTGGAAAACATCGTCGGTCCAGGAGGATTGGGTTCAAACTGGATGGAGATCGTGCCTCCCGAGTTGTTCGTGAAAGTGATCTGCTGGTTTGGGCCTCCCGCGATCCGGACAGCCTGGGGGTGCGCGGTGTTAGTTCCGTCGATGGCGATCGTTAGAGCAACTGCTCCCTCTGGAACGTGCGGAAGATGACGTGCGGCCATGGCTGGCTCCTTTTCGATTCGAATTGAGTTACTTACTTTCCGCTTGGTTTAAAGCTGGGATCCGATAACAACCCTTGCAGGGCCGGGACGTTTTTCAGGGCCGCAAGGCCGTAGCCTTTTTGCAGGCTCTTTTCGATGCACTGCAGAGCAAGCCCCCGATTCCCCAAGTCTTCGTACGCTTCGCCGGCGGTTGCCAGAACATTCGGATCATCAGGGGAAAGCACAAGCGCCGATTCTATGCGCGAAATCGCTTTTTCGCGCATTTTTTTCTTGGCGTAGAGCAGGCCCAGATCCGACTGCATCCCGGCGTCCCGCGGATTGTCCACCAGCGTCTGCTCGAGCACGGCAATTTCCCTATCCCGCGCCCGGCTCGCTTTGGCCTGGTCCTTCAAGCCTTCATAGGCTATGGCTAAGTTGCCCCAGACCAGATAGTCCTTCTCATTGAGTTCCAGGGCTTTCTCGGTGGTCGCGGCTGCGTCACTGAACTTCAGTTCCTGGTTATAGAGATATCCAAGGTTGGCATAGGCCGCGTAGCTCGGCTCAAGACTCAGCGACTTCCGAATCATCTGCTCGGCCTCGGCATAGTGTTTTTCACCCATGTCGCTGTAAACGCCTCCGAGGTTGAGATAGAGAGCCGCATTGTCGGGAGTGAGTTGAATGGCGCGACGATACTGGGCAACGGCTTCATCGTAGCGTTGGTGACTGTCGAGAAAGGCGCCGAGTTGGTTGTATCCTTCCCATGAATCCGGACGTAGCGCCACCGCCCGCCGGTAAGCCGCTTCCGCATCGGCCAGGCGGCCCGCACTGTCGTAGGAGTCGGCTAATCCTATGACCGCATCCGGACTACGTGGATCGAGCTGTAGCGCCCGCTGATACTCCTGCAACGCCAGATCGTATTTCCCGGTATTGCGATGGATGTGCCCGAGCGTTACATAGACGATGGGTAGTCGATCGTCCAACTGCTGCGCCCTCTGACAATTCGCGAGCGCCTCGTCGACCCACTTCGTGTTCTTGTCGAGCTGATACTTCAGTCGGTAGGCTTCACCGAGCTGCGCGAATCCCAGGGCAAATCTCGGATCGGCCTTCACCGCGTTACCGAGCTCCGCGATCGCCAGATCGAGATTTCCCGGCTTGTCGTAGCGCTGTGTGTATCCGAGAGCCTTCAGATAGGACTCGTAGGCTCCGGCATTCACCGCGCCGCCGGTCGCCCGCAGCATCTCGGGCGTGGCCTCGATGTGCATCAAATTCGCGAGGCGCGCCACGGCCTCATCTTCCAGGGAAGAAAAGTCTCCGGCACGGTCTTCGAGCGGCACCGACCCGATCTGGCGCAGGGTCTTTGTATTGACCAGATTCACAGTCATGTGAATCGTCTGCCCATCGCGCTGCAAACTGCCTTCGACGACGACGGTCGCTCCCAGTTCGCGCAGCGCCGATGCCGGATCGGTGATCTTATGGCGGCGCACTTCTGCCGGCGGAACGACCCACAGTGACTGCTTGCCCGTTTCCAGGTTCGTCAGGCGGCTCGACAGACTGTCCATCAATCCGTCGGAAACGGCCGCATTTGCGGGATCGTTGCCGACATTCTCAAACGGCAGAACCGCGATGTGTTCCTCCGTGCGGCCGAACCATCCTTCGACACGTTCGCGAACTTGCGGGACGAACGAAAGGACCGCGAGCGCCGCAGCAGCCACTCCAACTCCGGCCAGCCAGCGATTCCACCGCGAACCTCGACCCGGCGGCACTCCCCACACCGGACGCGATGCCTGTTCCACCTGCTTGCGAAATTCCGCCGCGCTCAGCGTCGAAGGCTTGACCGGCGTTTTCGAGGGTGTTGTTCCTGATGCCGCCGCCGCATCGATCTGGCTGCGAAACTCCCTCAAGTCCGCCACCATCTCGCGGCAGCTCTGGTAGCGCGTCGCCGGTTCTTTCGAGAGTGCGCGATAGATCACGCGCAACAGGTCGATCGGAATTTCCTCCATCGGCAGCGGCGGCTCGTTGAGGATGGCGTAGATCGTCCCTGCCGGCGTATCACGCAAGAAGGGATTTTTCCCGGTCACCATCTCCGCCAGCAGAATGCCGAGCGACCAGATATCGGTGCGCTGATCGACATACTTGCCGACCGTCTGCTCCGGCGACATGTAGCCGATCGTCCCCGCCGTGCTGATGCTTTGCGTGCTGCCCGTCGAAGACGTCAGACGCGCCAGCCCAAAGTCCACAATCTTCGCCACACCCGTCTGCGTGAGAATTACGTTGGATGACTTGATGTCGCGATGCACAACCGTGCCCGCGTGCGAGGCGCCCAGTCCTTCGCCCACCTGGATCGCGATGTCGACAGCCTCGGCCACCCGCAGCGGACCGCGGAGCAGTTTGCGTGTGAGCGTCTCTCCCGCGTAATACGCCATGACGATGAAGGCGCGGCCGTTGGTTTCTTCGAGGCCGTAAATCACTCCGATATTGGGATGGTCGAGCGACGACGCGGTGCGCGCCTCGCGAAGGAAACGTTCTTTTTCTTCGCTGCTGGAAACTACATGTTCAGGAAGGAATTTGAGCGCGACGGTGCGCTCCAGCTTCACGTCGAGCGCGCGATACACCACGCCCATCCCCCCAGCTCCGGCCAGGCCGAGGATTTTGTAATTACCGACGACATCTCCCGCAGACAAAGTGGCGGTTGCTTCAGACACCGAGCGTCCCCCACTGGGGATCAACCCCAACGCCCACAATAATTGTCGGCACCACGGTTAATTCTGGTGTCGAGTCACGCTCATAAGCTACGCCATTTTCGGCTGGCAAGAAAGTAGTAGAAAAAGACGCGGTGGCTAGCTCGGTGGCGGAGCGGTCGCCGGCGTGTCCGTCGCTGCCGGCGGCTTCGGCTTCACGACCTTCTTCTTGACCGGCTTCTTCGGCGGTTCCGTGTCGTCGACCACAACCTTTTTTGGCGGAGGGGGCGGCGCAGCAGTCAGCGTCTTGACCTGCGCGCGGAGACGAGCCAACTCGTCATCTTTACCCGCAGCGAGTTTCTGCATCCGTTCGGCAAACGAACGGCGCGCACTCTCAAGGCCAGTCATGTCGTTGCCCAGGCTCTGGTATTCGGCTTTCGATCCAAATGCTCCCGCCGATTCAACGATCGAACCAAACACGTCGTACAGCGCATCGAGATTGCGATAGAGTTTGAAACTCGCCTCGAGATTTTCAGGAGACCCATTCAGCGTCGTAATAGTTTCCGGCAGCGCCGATTTCAGATTGCGCCGGATCGATTCGATGTTCGCTAGCGTCTGCTGCTTAGTTGAGGCGTCCGTCTTCCATTTCTCGACCCGCATGTTTCCAAGATCGGTCTGCATGCTCTGCGTCGTCTGCTGCAGTTGGGACAGGATCCCGTTCAATTCGCTGACCGAAGCGTAAGCCACTGGAGGCTGCGCTGCGCTGCCAGCGTCGCCGGCATTCTGCGCTAGCAACAATTGCGGCGCGAACAGCGTCGCGAACAAAACCGCGAGCGCGGCAGCAAGAAAAGTACCTGACCGAACGACGACATTCTGCGTATCGAACATGAGGCTCCGATGTGTCCAGCTATTTTGCCACGGATATCCTATTTGAGGTTGAGGCAGCCGTCGAGTTTGACGCCACGCCGAAGCTAAGCGAGAATTGAAGCAGTGGGCCTGTGGCGCAGCTGGGAGCGCGCTTCCATGGCATGGAAGAGGTCGTCGGTTCGATCCCGACCAGGTCCACCAAAAGCCTTCTCGCAAGAACCTCTCCCCACATCCTGACAAAACAAAAGCCGCTTGTCCCGTGACAGATGGGGGCGGCTAAAGTTCGAAAATCGGGTTCCTGTCTGATTCAGCTTCCTGCCTACGGGCAAGTTTCGCTGACCATCTTCATACTCTGCACCCGCAGATCGCCATAGTCTTTGCCGGAAGCTTCTTTCTTTTCGCTGGCTTCCATTTTATCTTCCGTTGCTTTCGACTCTTTTGCGACCGTGCCGGTCACCGTGACCTTATGGCCGACGTGGTCCGACAGTTTTACTTTCTTGCTGTGCAGTTCCCAGACTTTACCGTCATCGCCGGCAATGGTGAAACCTCCGGCCTCGTCGCCTTTCTGAAGGCAACCGGTTACGCTTTGTGTGGATGCTGGCGCAGCGCTTCCGCCCATTTGCGCACTGCAAGTGATGGAGAAAAACAGACCCCCGAAAACCAGTGACAGAGCCCAAACAATAAATTTCCTACCATTGTTCATAGTTGGATTCCTCCGCCTCAACATTATTCTTGCGCCCTGTCGGATGTCCAGAGCCTGTTTTTGGTTGTCGCCAGATGCATTCTTCGCTGAAATCGAAACCCGCCATCAGTACCGGACTCGGCAATGTACAATCACGCGAACGTCTTTAATATTGGAACCCAACTCTGGAACGCGTTTGGGAGGGACTCTATGATCTGGCGAGAACAGCCTTGGATGCTGGCGATCTTGATCGGCATATGCCTGGTGACCACAATGGAAGCGAAGATGGAAGCGAAGACGAACGTTTCGAAGCAGCCCTTTGGCAAGACCTCCGATGGCACCGCCGTCGACCTCTATACACTCACCGAAGGCGCCACCGAAATCCGCATCATGACTTACGGCGGCATCATTCAATCGATCAAGATTCCCGATCGCGAAGGCAAATCCGCCGACGTGGTGCTCGGTTTTGACTCGTTGGATACTTACGTCACCGGCAACAATCCGTTTTTCGGCGCACTCATCGGACGCTACGGAAACCGTATCGCGCATGGAACATTCCAGCTCGATGGAAAGACCTTTTCGATCCCGAAGAACAATGGAGACAATGCTCTGCACGGCGGCACGCGTGGTTTCGACAAGGTCGTCTGGGAGGGCAAGGCGATTGAGAACGGCGTCGAGCTTAAGTACCTGAGCAAGGATGGAGATCAGGGTTTTCCCGGAAACTTGCAGGCCACGGTGCGCTACACGCTGACGAATGGCGGCCTGCACATCGATTATTCGGCGACCACGGACAAAGACACGGTGGTCAATCTCACCAATCATTCCTATTTCAATCTCGCCGGCGACGGCAGCGGCGACGTGCTAGCCCAGCGCATGAAAATCAACGCTTCGAGATTCCTGCCAGTCGACTCGAACCTGATTCCGACGGGAGAACTGAAGCCGGTTGCGGGCACGCCCTTCGATTTCCTGAAACCAGAAACTGTCGGTGCGCGCATCAACGCCAACGACCCACAGCTTGGCTACGGCAAAGGCTACGATCACACCTGGGTAATCGACCGCAAAGCGGGCGACGATTTGATCGAGGCCGCGAGGGCCGAAGATCCCGCCTCAGGCCGCGTCTTGCGAGTATTGACGACCGAGCCGGGGGTCCAGTTCTATTCCGCGAACTCTCTCGTCGGTCCGCTGACCGGCAAAGCGGGACACATCTATAACCGCCGCGGCGCGTTTTGCCTGGAAACGCAACACTTTCCCGACTCTCCGAATCACCCGGCCTTCCCCACCACGGAGTTGAAGGCAGGAAGGCGCTACCACACCGTGACAGTGTTCCAGTTCAGCGCGGAGAAGGCCACGAAATAACCGGCGTTGCCTTTCGTATTACAGGGCGGTCCCGCTAGTTGGGACCGCCCATTCTGCGATGGGCGTCGCTCCCGCCCAGCGAACCTACTTGCTCTTATAGGTAAAAGTCACCTTCGTTTCTTCGTCCAGAACCAGCGGCCTGACGAACGCAAAAGACGTGCCCGTGCGCGGCACGTCGATCGCAACCGGCAGCACTCCCGCCACACGCCGTTGCAGATTCATCACGTTTGCGGACGCAGCCGTTTGTTCCTGCTTCCTTGCATTGGCCTCGAGTTGTTGCAGCTGGGCGAAGTTGCGTCCGGTAACCATTAAGCTTGAACTCTCCGTGTTGACACGGTCTTCTTCAGCCGTTACTTCGATCATTTCCGACGCAGTTCCAAGTTGCAGGTTAATCGCGCTCTCTTGCCCGCGGATGGCATCGTACGCGACAGTTCGGCTGGCGGTCTTGAAGCCTTGCTGCTCTACTCGGATCGTTGCTCTGCCGCTCGGAAGACTAGAGACTACCCAATGCCCGGAGGCGTCGGTCACGGTGCTTTCCGAAGCGCCAGTCGCAGCGCTCGTCACCGTGACATGTGCGCCCGAGATCACCGCGCCAGTCGTATCGAGGACGATGCCACCGAGTTGTCCGGGGATCGCGGTCGTGTAGGCAAAGTCCCTATTGCGGACCGTATCGTGGAACACGCCTCCCCCAACTCCTCCGCCGTGACCCACTCCAATTCCTCCGCCAACAGCCCCATAACTCGCTCCAGTTTCGACTCCGTTCAATGTTTCAACTATCGCGGCCGGCACCAGATTCGCCGCCATCACATCGCCTCCGAAATCTTTCACCTTATACTGCTCCGGCAAAAACACTTCCCACTGCAGCAAATCGACAGGCACGTCCAGCCGCGGCAGCGAAATCTCGGAGCCGCCTTTCCTGGCAAACGGAGTTCCCGAATGCAGGAACACGAACGACACTTCATAAGGGCCCGTAGGCCGGAACCCCGGCCGCAACAGCGGCACGCGGTCTCCATCCGGACCTTGCACGGGCTTCACCTTTTCTCCCGCAACATCGGCCGACAAAATGCTCGCACCGGCCGGCAGCGCCACTTTCAAAAAAGGCTGCGCCTGATTTTTGACGGTGAGCTTCACCTCAGTCAGCGACCGGCCTTCGGAAGTCACAAGCGTCGTCACCACGGCAGTTTCGGCGACTGCCGCGAGTACGCTGCTGTCTGGGAAGCGAGTCCACGCGAGCGCCAGGGTCGGGGTCTCGTTCGGCTGGCGGTGAAAGCGAAACGCGGCCTGAGGCGGGTAATGCGCCAATGAGCGCAAGTACGGATTTGTCTCTTTGACGTCCATGCGCTTAAGACCTCCGCCTTCGGTCGCGGTCAGTTCCATCGTTCCCGCGCCTTCGATAAGAACCTCGCCGGTTTCGCGCTGAGCATTCTTGAAACTCAGGAACGGAGTGTCTGTCTTCAAATCATTGCCCTTCAAATCGGTGCCTTTCGAATCACCTGGTTTGAAATCGAAGCTGCGCTCCATCGAAATCAGGAATTGATGGCTGCGTTGACTGGCCGAACGAACCTTCAAAACGATCGCTCCTGATTGCGTTTCGCTCGATTCCAGCGACGCTCCGGTAACGCCCGTGACTTCATAGCCGTCTGGGATTGCGACTTCAAACTGCGAGGGGTCGCCTTGCACGACCGTGACGTCGGCGAGGGCCGCAATCCGAAGCTCGGCCTCGCTGACCGACACCAGCGTTTTGATTTCAGAAAGGAATCGCACTTCGCGCGGAACCACAGGTGTAGCGGCTTCACGCTTTGCCCACCAGATCGTGGCGCGCTCTCCAGGGACCAGTGTCGCTTCGATCGAAGTATGCCCACCCGCTGATCGTCGATCTGTAATCAGCCCAGGACTCAGATTCGCGTACGTGTTCTCCCCAGGAAGCTCGAGCGAAAGTTGCACGCTCCCGGCGGCCGGAACCGGCAAAGTCACCGAGGCGCGGCCGGCCTCAATGCCCAGCCGCAATCCGGCGTTCAGCACGATGGCAAACTCCGACGGACCTGTCACCACCGCAATCTGCGATCCATTTTCCTGCTCCAGTGGGAGCGCCTTATTCTCCTGCTTGGCGTCGAGAATGGTGAAGCCCGAGGTCAGAGGGACTTTGACTGCGCCCTTCTTGAAGACTTCGCCCTCCAGCCGAACGCTGCCGACAACCGATTCGTTCTCCACCCGCAGCTTGATCTCGGCGCATTTGATCGAGTAGCTGAGCGGCGGTGCCTCCGTTTTCTTCGGAGCTTTGCCGGCCAATTCGACCAGGCGGTTGTATTCGTCCAGGGACAAGGTGACGTTGCCCGAGTCGGGGAGGGGAAGAGGCTTCGGCTCGGCGACGGCCTCCGTTCTCAACATCGTGGCCGAAACGATCAATGCCAGAACTGCCATTACCAGAACTGCCAGTGTGTTTTTCATCGCGCCCCCTGCTTTTTATCGCGCTGGTAGCTGAATTCAGCGGCTGGAGCCTGATTTTCGCCGGTGAGTTCGGAAATCAGGAATATGGACGGTCCAAATGCGGGAAATGAAATTCCGATGGGGAGGATACCGGCGACTTTTCCCTCTTTTGATTTGGCATGAAACTTGTTGATCAGAGCTTCGGTGGTCTCATCATCCTTCGTAGTCTTCTGGTCGAGCTTGCTAAAATTCGCCAGCCGATCAAACTGGCGGGCCGCGACCGGAGGTGGCGCAGGCGGAGGTAGATTGAATGCCTCCGACATGGGGTTCGCATAAGTCTCGGTCCTGAACGCGCCCGGCTCTGCCGAAATGCGGAGCAGGGGCGGATAGTAGACCACCAACCCGGTCCGCGAAATTGGTAGATCGAGAGCCGGCAATGCTATTCGCACCTTGCCCTTGTCCTCGAACGCCGTGCCGCGGCTCAGGTAGATGACCTCCACGACGAATGCCGGCGCATCCTCGCCGCCGCGCGCCTTCTCCAGAGGCAACAGCAAACTGCCATCCGGCGACTGCCCCGGACGCACCGGCTTACCGCCCAATGCGGCGCTCCAAACGACTGCCCCCAGAGGGAGCGTGATCTTCACGAAGGTTCGCTGATTGTTGCGTACCGCGTATCGCGCCTGGATCAGGCTCTTGCCTTCTTTACTCATTAGCACCTGGTAGCGCGCCTCTTCGATGTTCGCCATCAGCACCGCTTGCTGCGTGTAACGAGCCACGTTCACGGTCAGTGCCCGGTTCGCCGCCGCCTCTCCTGAACGAAAGCGAAACGCCGCCAACGACGGCGACTGACGGCTGGCGACGGTCTCGCCCAAATCGCTGGCGTCCGCCTCTTCCATCCCATGCGACTTCACATCCTTGATCTCACCCGCACCGAGCACTTCGACGGCCACCCCTCCCGTATCTTTTTCAGTATTCAGAAGGCGCAGCAGAGGCATCTGGATTTCGCCGTCGCGGGCCAATCGCGTTTCGCCGTTGATCACGAATCTGGATGTCTGCTCAATCGGCTCCAGAAATTTCACAACCAGTTCGCCATCTTTCATCTCCCAGTCCGCGACCATTGCGCCCAGCACCTGGTTGATCGTGGCGTTTTCAGGAAGTTGGATATGCACCTCAGCCGCTGCTCCTTGCACAATCTCAAGACCCACCTCACCATAAATCGACGTCGAGTCTTCTCCCAGACTGACCAGTTCGGTCAGCGATCCGCGCAACCGCAGCGGCAGGGTTGTGCGGTGGTCTTCAGTTTTCCGGCGCCAGCTAAACGTAAGCGCCTCGTTCCCGCGGCCATAAGCAATCCACTTACTCTCCTCGGCGGTATCGGAAAGCTCGGATAAGAGCCCGCCGCCAACTTGCACATCCACGCCATGGCGCAGCAATTGAATCGATGCGCGCGTAATTCCAGAATCGGCGGAGGGTAGCGCAATGCTCTCCGTACCCGCGCTCGAAGTCACAGGAAGAGCGATATCAAGCAACAGCACCGATCGCCCCGCGTGCGAAAGCACGGCCGTAAGTTGGCCGCCACTTTTGCCGTTGGAAGTCGACACCAGAGACACAAGCTTGCCGTCGAGCCGCGCTTCACGAACCAGCAGTCCCGAAGGAACGGGGACGCGCACCCAGCCATCCTTGAGCACGTCGACCGTCAGGCTGGCGCGCCCTCGGGCCACCTCGCCTCGTACCTGCAAATCGTAGTCAACCCGCGTGAGGGTCGCCGCCACCGGCGAAGTCTCCGGCTCCGATTCGACGGGGTATGCCTTGGAGTGAAGCGAGCGGTATTCCGCGACTGGTATCACCACCCAGCCGGATGAGCGCGACTCTTGCGCAACCGACTGCGCAACGGACCGAGTCGCGCCAACAAACACGATGAAGGTAAAAACACAAACACAGATCGAGGGGAACCTTGAGGTGAACAACGAGGGGAACGTCGATGCGAACAACAGTTCAAATCCGGATCTCTTGCCATCCAGACTTACTAACTTGTGTTTGGTCATTGGCTGCCTCTCCCAATTCGTGTGATGCATCGAGTGACTGACAGCGGAGGTTCTTTTTGACTGGTTATCGCAAAACCTATTGCAAAACTCTCACTAGGAACGGTGCGGGCGTGGGGATCTTGCAGGCTTTGTTCTGCTCTGGACAACTAGCTAGGGTTGGCTGGCATCCCTATGAGAATCGGCAGGAGCATCGCGGCAGTATCTATGTTCCGTTTCCAAAAATGTTAGCCTGAGTCTAGATGCGCGGGATCAGGTTTTCTTACTCTTATTCCAACGTCGCAGCCGTTGTGGCCGTGGTCCTTGGACTCGCGGCGAGCTTGTCGGCCGCGCCCGGGTCGCGCTGGGCGGTCGCGAATCAGCCGCCTCATCTGGTCAACGGATCGCCCGTGCTCTTCCGCGTCACGACACCCAAGCCGGTTCGCACGCTCTCCGGCACCTGGCTCGGCCACGACATCTCGTTTACTCTCGATGCCGAAGGCAAGTTCTGGTTCGCTCTGGCCGGAGTGAGCCAGGATACAAAGCCCGGGAATTACGTCATCCAACTGCGGGGTGAAACTCCCGCCGGCCCAACCCTTTCATTCGAAAGAAAAATCACTGTGCGCCGCAAACGCTATCCGCGCGTGACGCTGACAGTTCCTGCGCGCTATACCGCGCCTCCGCCTGAGGACCAGCAAGAGATCGCCAAGGACAAGGATATAAAAGCCGCCGTGTTTAAAACCGCCAGCCCCGACCGTGAGTGGAAGGGCGCATTCGCCGCTCCCGTCACAGCGGACATCTCCGACGTGTACGGCGTGGAACGCGTCTTCAATGGCTCGGTGCAGAGCACGCATCAAGGCCTTGATTTCCGCGTGCCGACCGGAACCCCGGTCGCCGCCGTCAACAGCGGACGCGTGATTTTGGCGCAGCCGTTATTTTTTGAAGGCAACTGCGTGATGATCGATCACGGCCAGGGCCTCTTGACTCTCTATCTCCATCTGTCGAAATTTTCCGTGAAGCAAGGCGACGATGTCAGTAAAGGCCAGGAGATTGGATTGAGTGGAGGCACCGGCCGTGCCACCGGTCCCCATCTGCATTTGGCTGTGCGTTGGCAGGGAGTCTATATCGACCCGCAGATTTTGTTGCAGTTGCAGTTACCGTAACGTAAGGCACGAACACGCTCTGTCATCTTGAGCGAAGCATGGACGTCACGAAGTGAAGTCCTTGCGAAGTCGAAAGACCTTGCGTTTTCGTTCCCCGCGCTCCGCTCCGCTAAGTCCCAACCGCCGTCAGCGCATCTTCCGCATCCCACACGCCATCGCGGAAGGTTACGCTCCTGCCCGAGATCGCCGGAATCCGTTCGCCAGGAACGACGATTCCAACCAGATTCAGCGGATCGGCAGCCGCGATGACGACGCGCTCGCCCTGCGCATTCTGTGGCAGTTTGCGCTGAGCGCGCAAACTCTCGACGGCTACGGGTAAGGCAAACTGCTCTCCCAGAAATCCATCGACAAAGCGGCCGCCGCGAATTTCGCCACGATCTTCGAGGCGCCGGTAGCCGATCTGCAGTTCGCGCCAGCGCGGCAGATTGGTCTCCCGCACCAGCAAATCGCGGAATACGACCCCATAGCGCCGCAATAACATCCAGCAGCAGGACTCGACGCTGCGGTCACGATCACTGCCTTCCGTGTGAAGGAGCGACCAGCGTCCGGGTGCATGGCGAGGCCGGCGGACTTTTCCGATCGCTTTCCCAATTCCGTTGCCGGGCCCATTCTTCGGAGTCACCAGGGCTCGCAAGTTCTCGAAGCCGTCAGCGGTTACGAGACCCGCAGCGACAAGTTCCCAGAGTCCCGTTTCGATTTCCGCTTTGAGGCGCCCGGTTGCCCGCACCATGTCTGGGAAAAACAGCGCGCCGCGCTGTTTCAACAGTTCGAGCACAGCCTGCGCCACAGGACTTAAGAACGACGTCGCCGAATCCTCGGCTCCCGGATGATGCGGGCGGAGCCAATCGGCATCTTCGCGAACGAAGAATGCAATCGGCGCAACTCGCGTAGGAATAACTCGCCGCCGGTTCTCACCGTTTTCCGTGCTCTCGAGGGTCGCCGGATGTGGCGACAGACGGCCCCATCCAACGGCACCTGACAGGCAAAGCTGATCAAGGTTGGCGGGATCGTAATCGGAAATTCTGCGCGCCAGCACAAACCGTTCCCACGAACTCGCCGGGATTTCAAACCCCTGCAACTGGCGGAGCACTTCGAGCGTCCCATGCTCTCCGCGAACCTGCGTTCCCGGAGCGACATGCTGCCAGCGCAACAGCCAGTTCATAAACTGCGCCGCCGTAACCGGAGCGATCTGCTTGCGCAACGTGGCCACGGTCAGCCGATGAATGCGGGCCAACAAACGCCGCTCACACCACTCCACTTCGCGCGACGCGGACGTTCCCGTCCGCGAACTGCCGCCGGCGGATTCGGATTCATATCCAGCTGGAAAAAATGAACCACGCAAGATCGCGCCACTAGCCTCGATGCGCAGCAAAGCCTTTTCAACTTCAGAAGCAGGCAATCCCAAAAGTTCGCCGATCTCCGATGCCGTCGTCGGGCCAAGATGCTCAATCCATCCCCGCACCGCGGTCAGCACAGCATCGTCAAAACTCAGCGTGGAAGCGTCAGCTTCCGGGTGATGAGTCGAGTGACGGGTCGAGGGATGGATGGCGCGGAACAACTCCAGTCGCTCAGCCGCTACCCAATATTGTTTGCCAGATGCTTCCGCGATCATGGCCCGATTTTCGCGCACCAGTCGCTCAAAGAACCCAGCCCAGCGACCGGTAAGCCGTAAGCCATCAAATCCCGGCAGAGCGCTCACTGCTGGTTGCTGAATGCTCACAAGGGAGTGCAGCACGTCATGCAATTCATCGGCATCGCGTACATCGGGCCAAGCCTCTTGTTGCACTTGCGCGATGGCCGCCGGATCGAGCGCTCCGACTTCCTCAAGCACGGACGCCGGCAATACGCGCCGCATTTCCACCGCCCGCGCACGCCGCTCCTCAAGGGGGGCGTCATCGAGATAGGCATACGGATTCGCGTTGAGAATCTCGTGCGAAAACTGCGAAGGCACAGGTGTGTCGACGGCGAGACAGCGGATCCGTCCCTGCTCGATTCCGCGCAACACTTCCGTCAAGCCATCGACATCGAGGGCTTCGGTCAGCACATCTTTCATGACCTCGTTGACCAGCGGATGATCGGGAATCTTGATGTCGCCCTCAATGTTCTCCTGGCACGCGGCAACATCCGGAAAGACCGAAGCCAGCAAGTCGTCAGAACGCATGCGCTGAATCTGCGGTGGAACTTTCTTACCTCCCTGAAAGCGCAGCAGGGCCAACGAGCGCGTCGCATCCCAGCGCCAGCGCGTCTGAAAAATCGGCGAGGCAAGCGCCGCCTGTTCGAGAATCGGAGGCATGCTCTCCGAATGCAAGAATTGAAAAACATCGGCGAGAGGAAAGCTGTGCTGCTCGGCGAGCGCAATGTTCAAACCGTTGTCCGTGGCAGCAGCTTGTAACTCGAAATTGAACCCGCGGCAAAAGCGCTTGCGCAATGCCAATCCCCAGGCTTTGTTGATGCGCCCGCCGAAAGGGGCGTGGATGATCAACTGCATCCCTCCACCCTCGTCGAAAAATCTCTCCGCGATGATGGTGGTTTGCGTAGGCACGTCGCCGAGCACGACGCGGCCTTCGAGGATGTACTGAATCAATTGTTCCGCGCCCGCTTGATCGAGTCCACACTCTTCGCCAAGCCAACCTACGACCTCGGCGACGATCGGAAGATTGCGCCATCCTTCCACGGGAAGCACGCCGGGAAGCCGGTCGCTGATTTCCTTCCGCAACTGCCCGAGTTGCTGCGAAAGTTCCTCGGTGCGCGCCGGAGCCTCGCCGCGCCAGAAGGGAACATTCGGCGCTGCGCCGTGCGCATCTTCCACCAGCACCCGCGAGGTTTTTCCTTCAACGCGCCGAATCCGCCACGAAGTATTGCCGAGCAGCATGACATCGCCCGCCATGCTTTCGACGGCGAAGTCTTCATCGAGGGTGCCAACGGTGCCGCCGTCGGGCTCGGCAACCACAGTGAACAGGGAATTGTCTGGAATCGCGCCACCGCTAGTGATCGCGGCCAGGCGCGCTCCGCGGCGTGCGCGCAGCCTGCGGTTGATGCGGTCGTGATGCAGATATGCGCCCCGGCGTCCGCGCTGCGAAGCGATTCCTTCCGAGAGCATGGCGACCACTTCGTCGAACTTCTCGCGGCTCAGGTTGCGATACGGATACGCTCGCTTGACCAGCGCGAAAAGCTCATCTTCGTCCCAGCCATCGCTCAGCTTCTCTTGTGTTGGATCACCCGTTGGGGCGGCGCTCGTAGTTCCAGAAGCGGCACAACACGCGACGATCTGCTGCGCGAGCACATCCAGTGAGCATTCCGGAAAAATCAGGCGATCCAGATCGCCCAGCCGAATCGCTCGCACAAGCACCGCGCATTCGGCGAGATCGTCGCGGGTGGTTACGAAAAATCGCCCCTTGGGAACGGCGCCGCGCCAGTGTCCCGAACGTCCCACACGCTGCAAAGCAACCGCAATCGATCGCGGCGAACTGATGTGGCACACCAGATCGACGGTTCCAACGTCGATGCCGAGTTCGAGCGACGCTGTGGCGACCAGTACTTTGACCTGGCCTTCTTTCAGCTTGCGCTCGGCCTCCAGGCGCAACTTGCGCGACAGGCTTCCATGATGCGCGGCCACATTTTCTTCGCCCAGCCGTTCGCCGAGTTGATGAGCGATCCGCTCCGCCAGTCGCCGGGTATTCACGAACACGAGCGTCGAACGGTGTGTGTTCACCAGTTCCACGATGCGCTCATAAATCTCGTCCCACATTTCATTCGAAGCAACGGGACCGAGTTCGGAGGAGGGAACCTCGACGCCGAGATCGAGCGTGCGCTTGTGTCCAACATCGACGATGACCGGGTCCGGTCGCGGATTCCGCGAATTAGAATTTCGCGAATCAGGGCTGCCTGCCAAAAACCGCGCAACCTCTTCAATCGGTTTCTGCGTCGCCGAAAGCCCGATGCGGACCGGCGGGTGGTGAGTCAAAGCTTCCAGCCTCTCCAGCGACAACGAAAGATGCACTCCGCGCTTGTCGTCGGCCACGGCATGGATTTCATCGACGATCACCGTCTCGACATCGCGCAAGATGGCGCGGCTCTTTTCCGCCGTCAGCAGAATGTAAAGCGATTCTGGCGTCGTAACGAGAATATGCGGCGGCCTCTTCAACATCAGCCGCCGGTCTTTCATCAGCGTGTCTCCGGTGCGAACCGCGGTGCGGATCTCCGGCATCAGCAGGCCGCGGTCTCCGGCCATTTGCAGAATCTCTCCGAGCGGCACCTCAAGATTTTTCTGAATATCGTTGCCGAGAGCCTTCAGCGGCGACACGTAAAGCACTTCAGTGCGGTCGCGCAAATCTCCTACGAGGGCTTTGCAAACCAGTTGATTGATACAGGCGAGGAATGCCGCCAGCGTCTTGCCCGATCCTGTAGGCGCGGCAATCAGCGTGGTATGCCCGGCGAGGATGTGAGGCCAGCCCTGTTCCTGTGGCTCCGTCGGCGTCGAGAAGCGGGCCGTGAACCACTCCTGCACCAGCGGATGAGCCCAGGCAAGCGACGTGGAGACTGCGGACGGCATAGAGCCGATTGTAAATCGAATCGCCGTTTTCGTAAAATGTTCGCCTTATGAGCGCAGCCGCAGAGGCAGCACTGAAGCGTACTCGCGGAAGTCTAGATCGGTCGTGAAAATCGCCCACTCCCGGCGATGTGCCACGGCGCAGATCAGAAAGTCGATCGCCGATCCAGCAACGCCATGGCTGCGGCACCGATTGCTCATCTGGGCGGCCTCCTCAAAGTCAGCCGTTTCAAGCACGGGATCGCGAAAAGCCCGCAGTGATTCGCGAATCTTCTTGAACTGAGATTCTTCGCGGATACCCGACAGCAACTCCTGTCGAACGGGCCCCATGATCTGTGCGCGTCCCTCTTGGATCAGCGCGGCGAGAGTCTGCGTAAGATTTTGCTGCGCCGCGCCGAGATGCTCGGGCCGGCGCCGGAGCGCCAGGGACCAGACAGGGGTGTCCACGAGTACCATCATGAACGCGAGCGGCCTGTGCCAGGGCGCGCGCCGCGCTGGCGCTCCGCTTTGTAGTCGTAGCTGGGATCGAACGTGACGCTCCCAAAGGCGTCGAGAATCTTCAGCTGTTTGCGCCGCCGGACGTATTCATCCAGGGCGGCGTTTACCGCCTCTTTCTTGGTTTTGTGTCCGCCCGCGCGGCGGGCTTCCTCGATGAGTTGATCGTCCAGAGCAAGATTGGTCGCCATGTGTAGATCATCACACAATATGATGTGTAAGTAAAGCGCCGTCAGAGGGCGCGCCTAAGCGCGCGACTAAGCATGCAACCCCCGAATGCTAGAATCGCGCCTAATGTCCAAACTGCGCGCAAAGAAAATCAAACTCATCATTTTCGACGTAGACGGAGTACTCACCGACGGCAAAATCTGGGTTTTCCCCGCACCCGGAGGCTCGCCGTCCGCAGCGCAGCAGAGCGTAGCTGAACGATCCGCTCAGCATCCCGGGCAAGGCGGATTCGGCCTCCATAGCGCCAGCCTGATTGAAGCCAAGGGCTTTCACGCGCACGACGGGACCGCGATTTCGCTCGCCCGCAAAGCGGGAATCAAAACGGGGATCATCACCAAGCGCATCTCCGAAACCGTGGCCCTGCGAGCGCGCGATCTAAAGATTGACCATGTCCACCAGGGCATTCAGGACAAAGCGGCGATGTTTGCCGAAATCCTGAAAAAGGACGGAATTACCGCCGCCGAAGCCGCTTTCGTGGGCGACGACATCATCGATCTGCCGGTGATGCGCAAATGCGGCCTGGCCATTGCCGTGAAGAACGCCCGCCCGGAAGTGAAAGCCGAGTCTCAGTGGGTTACCCCCCACACCGGAGGAGACGGCGCCGCCCGCGATGCCGTCGAATACATCCTCAAAGCCCAGGGCAAGCTGAAAAAAGCCGTTGAGGACTACATCGACGAAAGAAGCTAAGACGGAAAAGAAGCTACGTTTGAAAGAAGCTAGGACTTGTGAACTGAGCGCTGACAACTGAAAGCTGAGAGCTGAGTGTTAAAAACCCCCATCGGTTGCTTGCTTGGGGCGTGCTCGGGTTAGCAACCGATGGGTGTTGTTCTCCCTACTCACCCTGTTGTTTTCAGGAGCAGTGACGGTGCAAACCCGTTCTCGAAACGAAAGTTTCGCAAACAGGCGAGATTTTTCTAAGCCTTTTCTAACCCATTCCCCATCAGCAATTTATCGCCGACCTCTAATCGGAGATCGCCGGGGTCTTCGCCGCCATCAGTTCCGTAAAGCGGGGATCTTTGCGCAGAGAGCTGAACTCGTTATCTCGATAGACGTTCTTGATGTCCTTGTAACCCTCTTCCATCGCTTTTTTCAAATAGTGAAGCGAGCGATCGGGCACTCCGGTGCGTGCATAAAGCTTGGCGAGCACGTAATCGTAGTGAGCCCGATCCTCGGGAGAAGGAAGCTGGGCCAGCACTCCGGCGTGCGAAGTCCGCTCGAAAATATCAGGATCGATCTGCATCGCCTTCGAATAATTCAGGATGGCTTTTTCAAACTGCTTCTTGGCGAAATACGCCGCCCCAAGATTGCTGTAGTACGAAGCCGCGTCATCCCGTAAAGAAATCGCTTTTTCGTATTGCTTGATCGCCCCGTTATAGCTGTGACTTTGATAGTAAATAACGCCGAGATTGTTATAGGCGTCGGCATGTTTGTGATCGGCCCGGATGGCGTGTTCGAAGCTCTTCTTCGCCTCTTTGTAACGCTGCATCATCAGCTGGCAGATTCCGATCTTGTTAAACACGGACGCGCTGTCCGGAGCACCTTTGAGCGCGGCCTGGTAGTAATCGACGGCGTCGAGATAGTTCTTGTCCCCGCGCAGGTCATCCCCGCGTGCCTCCAGTTCCTCCGGTGTAGCGCCCGGAGCAGGCGGTTGGGCGCGATGCAGCGGCGGCGGACCAACCTCTAATTGTTCGGAACTTTGAGCGAGTGAAGGAACTGCAACCGCGAGAGGAACAAACAGAAGAACGACAAAGTTCCAGCGAATGCACGTGCGGATCCAGGAAAGCATATTAAACCCCCGGCCGTACCTACAACTTTTCAGAATTCTTTGCGAATTCTGCCCACTTAGATGCTTGCCTGCAAGTTGATGGCCGCCTTTACTGTGGCGGCGTCCCGTTGTCAGTCGTCTTAGACGGAGCGGGTGGGTTTTTGTCAGTCTTGGGAGGAGGACTATCTCCCTTGAACACCCCCACAATCTTGCCAAAGAAGCTTTTCTTCTTCTTGGCCTCTTCTTCCGATTGGACACCGCCCGCGGCCTGCGGGTTCCCATTCCCCGGTGGAGGCAGCGCTTTCTCGGAGTTACCGCCGAAGATGCGGGAGAAGAAGCCCTGCACTCCGCCCGACCCGTCGCAGGTATCGTGCGGTTCGGTGCCAGCCACGAAGGCGATCGTGTAGTCGTCAGGGCAAGTCGGAGTCGCCAGACGGTTGGTCATCTTATCGAGCTGTACATCGACGACGCCCTCGGGCTGGGTAAAAGGTTTCACATCCGAATACTGCGGAAGCGTCACTGCCTTTTTCATGAACTCGGCCCAGATCGGTGCAGCCGTCTGTGCGCCGCTCAGCCGAATGTCGCTATAGTCGTCAAATCCCACCCACACGATGCACAGCAGGTTGCTGGTGTATCCGGCGAACCAGCCGTCGTGCGACGTGCCCGTCTTACCCGCCGCGGGAGCCGTAAATCCAAGCGTACGCACGCCCGCCGCCGTGCCGAAGTTCATGACGCCTTCCATCAGATTGGTCATGACGAAGGCAATCCGCGGATCGAGTACCTGACTTTTCTCGGTGCCGAAATTGACGACGATGTCGCCTTTTGAATTGCGCACCGAATTCACGAATATGGGTGAAAGCCGGATTCCGCCGTTCGCAAAGCTCGTGTACGCGGCCGTCATGTCAACCGGAGTCGCGTCATACGCCCCGAGCGCCATCGCCGGAGTGGCCTTCACCGACGCGATCCCCGCCGATTTCGCGAGAGTCGCGACTTTGTCGTAGCCGACTTCTTCCGCCACTTTTACCGTAGCGTTGTTCAGAGAAAGCGCCAGTGCCTGCCGCAGCGTCACGTCGCCGTGATATTCCTCTTTGTAGTTACGCGGCTCGTAGATCTGGTCGCCGTACGTGAACGTCGAAGGCGCATCCGTCACTGTCGATGCTGGCGTGATCACCGTCGGCGAACCGTCGAGCGCCGTATTCATCGCTGCCGCAAATACAAAAGGCTTGAAGATCGATCCCGTCGGACGTTTCGCCAGCGCATGATTCAGCTGACTGGCTCCGTAGTTTCGGCCACCAACCAGCGCCCTGATTTCGCCCGTGTGCGGATCCATCGCCACCAGCGCGACTTGCGCCTGCGGACCTGGCGCAACCGTCGTCTCATACTTGTTTTTTCCAATCTTGGTCTTCTTCGTTCGCATCTTCGTGATCTGGTCGTCCACCAGCTTGATCCCGGATTCCACCGCCGCCGCAGCTGCCTGCTGCAAATTCGGATCGAGCGTCGTATAGATGCGGTATTCCTGTTCGTTGGCCTCGCGTTCGTTTAGCTTGTTGACGATGGTGTCGCGCACCATGTCGACGAAGTATGGAGCCTCGCTCGCCTCCACATTCGGAGGTGCAAGCTTCAGTGGAGTCGCCTTCGCCTTGTTGGCCTGATCTCGCGTGATCGCTCCCGTTTCGACCATCGCTTCAAGCACCAGATTGCGCCGGTCGAGCGCGCGCTCAGGATGGCGATACGGAGAAAGATAGCTCGGGGCCTGAATCAATCCCGCGAGCAGCGCGGCTTCTGGCAGAGTGATGTCTTTCAGGTCTTTGTTGAAATAAGAATGCGCACCTTCGGCCATCCCCGAGATAGTGAACGATCCGCGCTGCCCTAGATCGACGCGATTGGCGTAGAACCCAAAAATCTGCTGCTTCGAAAACTTCTGCTCCAGTTCGACCGCGATCAGCATTTCGATCAGCTTGCGCTTGAAGGTTTTTTCGGGACTGAGAAAAAATGCCCGTGAAAGCTGCATCGTAATCGTCGAACCGCCCTGCTGATGCCGCTGATGCGTGAAGTCGATCCATGCCGCTGAAACCAGGCGCGTGAAATTCACTCCGCTGTGCTGAAAGAACCGCCGGTCTTCGATGGCCGTGACCGCATCCACCAGGACCTTGGGAATATTGTTGTAAGTCACGAGTTCCCGCTTCGACCGCTGCTCGGCGTCAAACAGCGAAGCGAGCATCTGCGGCTCCAGTTCGTAAGCCGCAAGCTCTCCCGCCGAACGGCTGTTGATCGAGGCAACCGCTCCATCGGCCACGGTGATCGTGGCCGGTTCGGGACTGTGATAAGACTCAGGCCCCGGCAGCACTTCAATCGATCCCGGATGCAGGCGATAGCTACCGAGCATCGAGTCGCCGTCTTTTTCGCCGTAGCCTGCGTGCCGCAGTTCAGCCGCAATGCCCAGGATCGAAGCCTTCGATCCAACCTTCACAACCTGGGGAGCGGCAAAGATCTTTGCCGAGCTGGCAAACACCGGACCGCGAAACCGCTGCTCAATGATTCGGTCGTACTTCACATACCAGTAAGCAAAAAACCCGACGATCGCGAGCGAGACCAGGAGAAAGCTGAGCAGCGCAATCCGCACCAGCGGATCGCGCTGCAGCAATCCACCCTTCGAGCGATTGCCCCTGCTTTTACTCGACGGAATTTTCAGCTTTAAGGCCATGAGAGATCTAGGTCGAGGCTCATCTTTCGCACGGGCAAACTTCGTACGGGCAATCTCCAGCCCAAAAGCCGATCCGCCGACGAGTGCGAGCTAAAGTGATGTATTGGCTGATTCTAAATCACCGGGCGGCCCGTAAAGACATTTGGATGCGTGTCAAAGAATGGACGAGGTGTGGCAGGGATCCGGGCCTCCCATGAGGGAGGGAAGTTTGAGGTGCGCTGACTGGCGCTGTAGATCAAAGAGTTTGGCGATGATTCCTCTTAAGATATTGATTCGCAATGAGTATTCTCACCGCGGTCGATTGTCAAAATCCGACTCACGCGCTCCGGATAGGATCTTCTTGGGCAAACCAAACCCCCAGAAGCCGCGAACGCACAGGCTTCTGGGGGCTGCGGCTCGCGTACCTACAGCGTTTGTAGAAAATTGACCAAATCCTGCATCTGCTGCGAGCTGAGATTTATCTGAAAGCGCTGGTTGTAGAAGTTCACGACCTGCGACAGATTGGCGGCGGCACCATTGTGAAAATATGGAGCGCGTGCGGCGAGTCCACGCAGAATTAGGCCTTTGCCGCGGCCTATATCGCTACACTGCCCCGTAATCAGGGCCTTCCCCGGGTCCGTTGTATAGAACGTCTGCCCCGCGAGCGGTCCCTGATTGCAGACCAACTGGAACACGGGTACCGTCGCCGGAGCAAGTTGCTTCAACCCGGCGATAATGTTGGGATCGGTTTCGTATGCCAGTGATCGACCGTTACCAATATCCAGCGGTAGCGGGAATGAGTGATTGCCCACGTTAGGAGTATCGTGGCAGGTCGTGCACGTACCCATAATCTGCTGGTTGCCGGAGACCAAGCCAGGCACATTGCTGATGGTTAGGGGTTGCGTATTGAAAATCTGTTCGCCACGAGCGATCGACGCCTGCTGACGGTTTCGCGAGTTCTGCCACGAGCTGTAGATCGTGAATACATTGGGATTGAACTGTTGACCCTGTGGATCGCCACCGAGCGAATCGTTGATTCCCGGGTAATACGGCTGTGACGGCAAGTATTGTGGGCCGCCATAGGAGCCTTTCTGCCCGTACAGATTTCCCGCAAAAAAATCGACCATCTGGGCCGAGTTGAGTGCCGTCTCGAGGCTGACGATATCGGTGAGCTGAGCTTGGGTCGGAGCCTGAGCACCCTGCGCGTGAATAAGCGTGGCGTCAATCGCCTGTTGAGTTAAGTCGGCGTTCAGGTTTGTCGGGAAGGTCTGTTCATTATTCAGCGGATCAAAGAACGACTCGCGGCCGTCAAACATTACTGCGCTCAGGAAACCGAGATTGGTTGTAGGAAGTGGCCGGCGGTAAATCGAGACTGTCGTCTGTCCTTCCGGGTTCGTGGTCATGGCACAGCCGTAGGGGTCCTGCACCGCTGTAATCGTGTACTGGGGTGGAGTCGCGCTGAACTGATTTGGCGGCAACTGGATGCCAATGCGAATCAGCCCGAAATTGACGGCCAAGCTGTTATTGACCGGACCCGTGGGGCAAGTCGAACCATCCACCTGCGCGAACAGCGGATCTTTGCCGTGCGAGAGGTAATAGCGGAACTTGGCGTCTACCGCGCTTAGCCCGAAGCCATCGCTCGGGGCATGACAAGTGCCACAGGTACGCCCGTTCGTTCCGAGGCTCTGGAAAAAGGCGCTGCTCAGATCGATGGAGCCCTTCGTGCTATTGGTGGCAGAGAAACCCGTGAAGTCGAGAAATGGGAGGAGATTCTGAAGGTAGATGTCGGCGAGTGCAGTACCGCTGGTAAGTATCCCAAGAGCGACAACCCAATGCAGGATTCGTTTGCGGGTTCCTTTGGGCCAGAACCACATGCTGATGCGCGACATAGGAATCTCCTTCGAGAAAATTTGTTTTGTTGGGGAGTCCGGGCATGGAAAGAAAGAGGTTTGACTCGTCGATCCCTGTGCCTGGAATTAGCGGTCGCCTGCAAATAATCGTGGTAAAATCCCGCAAACTGCTGGCTTACGCCAATCCGCCATCCCCTGCGGCAGAAGCTACTTCGGATGGCCTTCATCGGTCCTAAAATCGGTGCTCAAAAGTTCTCAAAACCTCTCAAGAACGGGCTATGTCCAGTCTGACCAGTAATTTGTACGAGTTCGATGAATTCCGTCTCGACCCCCAAAGTCGGTTGCTGAGAAGGGGCGGCACAACTGTGCCCCTGACCCCCAAGGGCTTCGGTGTCCTGCTGTTGTTGATACAAAACGCCGGAAGGATTGTGACCAAAGATGAACTGATGAAAGCCGTCTGGCCGGACTGTTTCGTGGAAGAGTCGAACCTGACCCAAACCATTTTCATGGTACGGAAGGCATTGGATGAGACCGCCGATCGGCGCTACATCCTAACCGTGCAAGGTCAGGGCTACCGGTTTCTCGTTCCAGTGACTGAAGCGGATAGAGACCGGCCGGAGATAGAGGTGCCCGAGGCCGTTCCCGATGCGATAACTGCCCCCGAAACTGAATTGCACTCGCCCGAACGCAGCACAAGGCATTGGAGAGCTCCCGTCATCGCCACCGTCGCCGGCGCGCTGGTCCTGATATTGATCCTAGCCTATGCCATTTGGCCTTGGCGTTCGGGGCATAGCCTTGATGCGCAGGCTGGCCGAATCATGCTCGCAGTCCTGCCGTTCGAGAATTTCACCGGTGACGCAGGGCAGGAATATTTCAGCGATGGGCTAACGGAAGAGATGATCAGCCAGCTCGGAAACCTCGATCCCTCTAAGCTGGGTGTAATTGCCCGGACTTCAGTGATGCACTACAAACACTCGCCGGAATCAATCCCTCAGGTCGCAAAGGACTTGGGTGTGCAATATGTGATCGAGGGCGGCGTGCGCCGCGATTCGGAGCGAGTGCGGATTACAGTGCAGCTGATCCAGGTAAAGGATCAGAGCCACTTGTGGGCGCGGGAATATGATCGCGATCTCGGCCACTTGCTGGAGTTGCAATCGGAGATTTCGCGCGAAGTTGCCAATGAAATCGAGTTCAGCCTGAGCGGACGTCGGCCGATCGAGACAGCGCGGGAGGCCGCTGCGAATGTGCCGGGGGCAAAGTCCGGGGCAAACTCATATGAAACGTTTGACCTGTATTTGAAGGGCCGGTATTTCTGGAACAAGAGAACGACGGAAGGATTTCGACAGGCAGCCGCTTACTTCCAGCAGGCGATCGATAAGGATCCGCAATACGGCCGGGCCTATGCGGGTCTGGCCGATACTTTTGCCTTGATGAGCACATGGTACGTGGGTCCGCAAAACGAGCTCATGCCGAAGGCGCGGACTGCGGCTTTGCGGGCGCTGCAACTCGACGAGAGTCTCGCCGAGGCGCATGCCTCGCTCGCGCTCATCAAGGAGAACTACGATTACGATTGGCCCGGCGCCGAAAAGGAATTCCGCTTGGCAATTCAACTCGATCCGCAATATGCCACCGCGCACCAGTGGTATGCGGAGTCTCTTTCCTGGCAGGGACGGTTCGGCGAAGCATTTGCCGAGAGCGAGCGGGCGCGACAATTGGATCCTCTGTCGCTGATTATTGCCAGCGATTACGCATCGATCCTGTATAACTCACGGCAATACGACAGCGTCTTGAAGGAGTGCCGCTCGGTGCTCGACCTCGATCCTACTTATGATCGTGCGCAGGGCATGATGATTCCTTCCTATTTGCAACTGGGCAGATATAGCGAGGCGGTCGAGGCTATCAATCGCCAAGGGGACAAGGGAGGGCCATGGCTACTGGCATGGAAGGTGGCCGTCTATAGTCGCTCGGGCGATGCGGAGAAGGCACGCCGGGTGTTGGCGAAACTTGAACAGATAGCTGGCTCGCGGACGGACGGAACCGCAACATTGTTGATCGCTTATTCGGGTATCGGCCAGAAAGAACGTCTGATCGAACTGTTGCAGAGAGCATATTCAGCGCACTCGAATGCGGTAGTGCAAATCAAAGTAGACCCGATGTTTGACCCGATTCGGAGTGATCCGCGCTTCGAAGATCTGCTGCGCCGCATTGGACTGCAACAGTAAGAACGGCTGGGCTTTCGTGCTGGTCGTTGGCAATGCGGAAGGCTTTCAGCGCCTGGGCAGTAGATTGTCCTCAACACTTCGGTCACGTCCTGGCGCGGGGGAACCACACTGCGGTCGTTCTTCTGGCGTAGACTTCAACGATGACCCGCAACCGAATCCAGAAATCGCTGTTTGCCTTGTTTCTCGGAAGCCTGTTAGTCACCGGTTGTGGGGTGCAGAACCCCTTCTGTGGAACTACCCGCCCGAAACCCGGACTGGTTTCACTCGCACCGAACCCCGCGACCCTCGCTCAGGTACAACAGGGCTTACTGCTCACCGTCGATGGCAGCGGCTTTTATTCTAATTCCGTCGTCGTCTGGAACGGAGCGGTGTTACCCACCACCGTCGTGAGTGGTACCCAGCTACAGGTCACGATTACCACGGACCAGATCTCGGCTCCCGGTAGCGCCCAGGTTCTCGTGCACACTCCGGCCAATCTCTCCGGAGACCTCGGATGCAGCAGCGGCGGCGACAGCCCGGCATTGACCTTCACCGTAACCTAGCAGCGTCTTCCGTTTAGACTGGATTTGATTTCGGAGCACGTGTAACGATCTGAGCAGGCGGCGGAATCGTTAAGTCGCTGACTCCAATCTAGCGAGGTATAGGGATGGGGATGGGCTTACGGCTTCGAATTACCGCGCAGTTTCTTTTCGTAATTGTCTCCGGCTTTTCGGTCTTGGCACAGCAAGCCACACCCTCGATCCCATCGATTCCGACGACGGGCTTCCCCGGCCTCGATGAGTACCGCGCCTCGCGTGTCGCCATTTACACAAACGACTTTGGAGAACTCTCGCGCTATCGCGAGGCGAACGCGGCTCTCGGGCCTCCGGCGAAGGGCGAGAATCGAGTGGTTTTTGTCGGCGATTCCATCACCGACTACTGGAAGCTCGCGGACTACTTCCACAGCAAGGCGTACATCGCCATCAATCGCGGCATCGATGGCCAGACCACGCCGCAGATGCTGGTCCGCTTCCGGCAGGATGTGATTAACCTTGGTCCCATGGTCGTGATCGTGCTGGCCGGAACTAACGACATCGCAGGCGTTACCGGCCCGTCGCGCAACGAGGATATCGAGGCCAATTATGCGTCCATGGCCGAATTGGCCGAGGCGCATGGCATATGGATGGCGTTCGCGTCGGTGCTCCCGGTCAACAACTATTACGACACTCAGGATGCAAAAGAAAATTTCGCGCTGCGTCCGCGCGAGAGAATCCTGGCGCTCAACGCCTGGCTCAAAGACTACTGCGCGAAACATGATCTCGTGTACCTCGACTACTTCTCGGCCATGGTCGACGAGAAGGGAATGTTGCGGAAGGATCTGACGAACGAAGGCCTGCATCCGAATGCAGCGGGATATAAGGTGATGACGCCACTGGCGGAAAAAGCGATTGCGAAGGCGCTCGGTAGCCGACCTTAATTAATTTGTCCCGTCGAAAGGCCTGCCGTCAACTTCCTCCCTCCGACCTCATTCCTCGGAGCTCATTGACAAGTTCGCAATTTGCGAACATAATAGCTCGTGCATGTAATCGACCGCAAACGGTTGCGGCTGGCGGAAAAGAAGCATGGCGATTTGGTCGGGCCGCTCGGTACTTGGTTTAAGGTGGCAAGAAAAGCGCGATGGAAGAGCGTCGAAGAAGTGAGAAAGACCTATCCTAAAACCGATCCTGTCGGTCCATATACAGTGTTTAACATCAAGGGAAATTCATATCGGCTGATTACAAAGATTGAGTATGGCAAGGGAATGATCTTCATAAAGTCGGTTTTGACACACGCCGAATACGACGAAGGAGACTGGAAATGATTGGTGCGGCCAGGAAGCAATATAAAGCGCTGTTGGTCGAAACCGTCCCTACGGCAATTCGTACTGAGGCGGAGAATGAAGCGGCCATCCGCAAGCTTGAGGAGTTGACGTTCAAGGGCAATCCCAGCGTTGCCGAGAGAGAACTGGCCGACCTTCTGACGGTGTTGGTCGAGGCGTTCGAGGAAGAGCACTATTCGTTTCCAAGAGAAGTCACTCCCGTCGAGGTTTTGCGGGAGTTAATGGAGACGAATGGTCTGAAGCAAAAAGACATGACCGATATTTTCGGCACTCCCAGCATCGTTTCCGCGGTGATGCATGGTCATCGAAATCTGACCACCGAGCATATCAAGAAACTGTCGCAGCGCTTCCACGTCTCGACAGACCTTTTCTTCTAGGGAATTGCGTGGAGTCAGATCAGCTAAACGCGCGCGAGTATGCACGCCCGCCTCAGTACACGCCTTTGTTTTTCGATGAAGGATGAAATTCTACCGTGGTCGAGTAGCCGGGAAGATCGATATTAACGGTGTAGTCGGCTTCAATCGTAAGGCTGCCGCTGCCGTATCCACCGGTTCGGAGAATGTGGACTTGCTTCGGAGTTAGTTCAATATCGTAATTGCGGGCATGTTTAATGACCGCATCGCGCACGTCGTCTTCGGTGCGGGTGCTGTAGGTTGCTTGCATCGCCTCGTTCTTGATCGAATCCTCGAACTCGTAGTTCGAGAAATAGGGCGGGATCACTTTCAGTCCCACCAACCCGATCACGCCGAAGGCCGCAACGAACAAGACCAACTTCAGAGTCGCCATAAACAACAATCGCCAGTTCGCTGGTTGCGCATTCCTGCTATCGAGTTCTCCTGGGATGCGCCAAGGGCTGTTTTTCCCAGCTATGAGGCGGTCGGGCGCAATCCCCGGAAATACTCGGTTATGGCTGAGATCTTAACGTCGGAGGATTGGAGAGTCGAGCGCTGAACGAACTCGACAGTATCTTCGGTAACCTTCTTTCCGACATTGATACGAAAGGGGATACCGACGAGATCGGCGTCCTTAAACTTGACACCTGGGCGTTCGTCGCGATCGTCGAGCAAAACGTCATATCCCGACGACTCGAGCTGTTTAGCGATGTCCTCGGAGACGGCGCGAATCTTCTCATCTTTCGGATTTGTCGAGACGACCACCACATCAAACGGCGCAATCGATGGTGAAAGCCAGAAGCCGTTCGCATCGTTATTCTGTTCGATCGCGGCGGTCAGGATGCGCTCGATGCCAATGCCGTAGCTTCCCATGATGGGCGCGACTTCTTTGCCATTGCGGTCGAGGACGCGAGCGCCCATCGATTCGGAGTACTCGTATCCGAGCTTGAAAATGTGTCCGATTTCGACAGCGGTATCGATGCGCAGAGGAGCGCCGCAGTTCGGACATTCTTCGCCCGCGGTCACACTGCGCAGGTCGACATAGGCCGTGGGATGAAAGTTCTTCCCAGGCGTCAGGTGCTTGACGTGATAGTCCTCTTTGTTCGCGCCACCGATCAGGTTGACGCGGCCTTCGAGGGCTTTATCGACGAGAAGGATTGGCTTGGTCGCATCGTTCATGCTCTTCGCCCAATCGATGCCGAGCGGGCCGAGATATCCGGCAGGAGAATGGAATAACTCGCGAATTTCTGCTTCCTCCATTGGACGCGTTTCTTTTCCTCCTACAGCGCTCGAAAGCTTGGCTTCGTTCATCTGGTGATCGCCGCGCATCAGCAGCACGACGGCTCGCGGATGCGATTTGCCGGTCTTGGCGTCTTGTTCGGTGATCATCATCGCGAGCGTCTTGATCTTGTTCTTCGGAGACACGCCGAGAAAACGCGCGACATCTTCGATCGTCTTTTGTCCCGGAGTGTGCACCTCCAGCGGCGATCCGTCGCCTTCGGGCTTGAGGTCTTCGACAGGAGCCAGCTTCGAAACCGCCTTCTCCATATTCGCCGCGTAGTTGCACTTCTCGCAGCTCACGACCAAATCTTCGCCCGCGGGAGTGCGCACCATGAACTCCTGCGACTTCGATCCGCCCATCGCTCCTGAATGCGCGTCGATCACCATGTACTTCAGCCCGCAGCGGTCGAAGATGCGGCAATAAGTATCGTGATGCTTCTGGTAGGAGACATCGAGCCCGTCCGCGTCGATGTCGAACGAGTAAGCGTCTTTCATGATGAACTGCCGCACGCGCAACAGTCCCGCCTTGGGGCGAGGCTCGTCGCGAAACTTGGTTTGAATCTGATACCAGATCTGCGGCAGCTGCTTGTAGCTGCGTAGCTCCTTGCGCGCGATGTCGGTCATGACTTCTTCGTGAGTCATGCCGAGGCAAAGATCAGCGCCCTTGCGGTCTTTGAGGCGAAACATGTTGTCGCCCATCACGGTCCAGCGTCCGCTCTCTTCCCAGACTTCGCGCGGGTTGAGCGCGGGCAGGTAGAATTCCTGGCCGATCTTGTCCATCTCTTCGCGGACGATGCCCATGATCTTCTGCGTAGAGCGATTGCCGAGAAACAGAAACGAGTAAATTCCCGCTCCCAGTTGGCGTATATATCCGGCGCGTACGAGGAGTTTGTGGCTGGCGACTTCGGCGTCAGCCGGAGCTTCACGCAGAGTGGGGATAAAGAGTTGGGACCAGCGATGCATATGGGTTTGCTTTCCTGTGGTGGTGGAATTCTAGATTGTAAAGGATGACGGCCACTGAAGTCGTAGAACGTCGGGCGGGAATGTCCCAACTGGTTGATTTCAAGCAGGATGGCTGAAATGGGCCACTCCCCGGACCGCAACTTTTCTCGCCAGGCCGAGTTCTAATTCGTAGAAGCTTTCAGGAGAAATCAAAAGCTGAGGGCTTCGGGATCCAGCGATTTGGGTAAATGCTGGATCCGAAAGAAAGGGGTTCATCGTGAAATATCTGAGTGGGAAGTACGTAAAATATCTGGTTCTTCTGGCAATGTTGGCGCTGCCGCTGGCCTATTCGCAGGCGCAGGTTCGAGTGGGAGTGGGCATTGGAGTCGGTCCGGGCTATGTGGGTGGACCTCCGGTTTGCGCCTATGGGTACTATCCGGATTATCCGTATGCATGCGCGCCCTATGGGTATTACGGGCCGAGCTATTTTGTCGGCGGAGTGTTTATCGGCGCGGGACCGTGGTTCCACGGATGGGGACATCCATACTATGGCCGCGACTACGGCCGCGGATTTTATGGCCGCGGTGGATTCTACGGACGCGGCTATGAGGGTCGTGGCTTTGAAGGTCGCGGATTCGAGGGTCGCGGATTTGACGCGCACCGCGGCTCCGTAGGGCATGGTTTCGAAGGACACGGTGGCGGCGGTTTCCATGGTGGTGGATCCCATGGCGGCGGACGCCGGTAAGGGCAACGCGTCTCAGAAGTAACAGGACGTGAACGATGGCCGGCAGCTAAGCGCTGCCGGCCATTTTTTTGCTGGGATCGGTTAGTGCGGTGTGGGTCGATAGATGAGGCCGATCACAATACAGGTGACAACCCATTCGACGAAGTAGGCGATGCTTTGCTGGAGCGTGATCGCGAGGCCGATATTGAGATTGACGTAGTTGTGGATGACGAAGGCGCAGATGGCGAAGACTCCGATCAGAACCCCGAAGCGGGCGCCTTCAACCAGGCCCGAACCGCCCTGGTAGAGCATGGAGTAAATCACCGCCAGCACCAGGATCCCGACGAACATAGCGGCCATTCCGGCGGGCATGACGCTCTTTATTGAGTCGCCCGAACGGTAGATGGCGGGATACTTCAGAAATTCTTTTTTGAGTGAGGGCAGTAGGACGAATGTCAGGCCACCGAAGATGAAGTAGGCGACAAATCCGCCCAACCCGGCGAGTGCGACACGGGAGACGTTCATTGACGATCCTTTCGGGAATCTAACTCGGGGCGAAAGTATACCGCGATTTGTGCGCTGAAGGTGCTTCCGGCATCTTAGACATCCATGAGAATTGACGACATGAAAATCGACACCGAGAAGATCGACATCCTGAAAATCGACCTGCGGCAATTGCCGGAACCATCGCCCCCTCCGATTCACGAGCCGCCGGATTCGCCGGAAAATCCCGATGTTCCGGTGCGTGAACCTGATCCGGACGAGCCATTTCAGATCTGAGCGGAGCACCGGACTTGCTTCCAATCGGGTTCGCAGGTGAGCAGTAGAAAGTCAGGCGTCGAAACCTGCTATCATGCTCGGCGTGCTGGGCGGACGCACGAGCGAGCAGTGGATCGAACAATACGGATCCAGTCATCGGAATTCGGTGAACCGGGTCTGTCACACGCTCGGCATTCCGACCATTCTGCTTTCGATCCCGCTTTTCGTGGCCAGCATCTTCGTGCATCGACTCTGGTGGTATGCGCTGGCGCTGTTCCTCGTCGGATGGGTCCTCCAATTCGTCGGTCATGCGTTCGAAGGCAAGCCGCCCGAGTTCTTCCACGACTGGCGCTTCCTGTTCGTCGGCGTCCGCTGGTGGTGGGCCAAGATCCACGGCAAGGCCTGACCCTCGCGCATGCGGCTACCGATTTGTGGCTAACGATCTGCAGCTAACGATTCGACATGTGGTGGTGCCAATGATGCATCACCGCACAGCTCAAGTGCCCGATCACGAACCAGAATACTGCGAAGAGAATGTTCTTAACAGTTGGCGTCATCGCAGCATGATGCCACAAGTGGGTGTGCCGGTCGAAGGAAGTCCAGTCGAAGTCGGCGGAGTTACTTCGCCAATCGCGTCAAGATCTGTTTGCCCAGTTTCTGCGCTTCTCCGAAAAATTTCTGGTATTCGAGGAAGACCCGGTTCAGCTCGAGCGACTGATCAGCGGTCAGCTTGCGGCGGAGCATCATGTCGCGCACATGGACTGGGTTGGGGAGGGTCGCGTCTTCAGTCAGTTCTTCAAGCGCGGTGGAGGGATTGTAGTGGTACATGCCTTTCATTCTAGCGCCGCGAATGGAATTTCTGGGTCGTTGTCGAGTCGTTGTCGGGCGCCATCGGGCTCTCGTCAGACGCCTGCGGTTTTCTTGGCGGCCAGTTGCTGCAAACGATTATCCAGGCCTTTCTGGTGATTCACTCGGCCGAGCACCGTTTCTACCGCAGCCGCCAGTCGATCGGAACTCTTGTCGAGTTCGAGAGTGGACTTCTCGAAGTACGCTGCCGCGCCTTCTTGCAGGAGTTTCTCTTCGTTTTTCTGCGACAGGCTGGTCAACACGATGACCGGAATGTCCCTAGTGGCGGGATTTGCTTTCAGAGCTTTCAGTACTGCCGGGCCGCTGATCTTCGGTAGCAGCATATCGAGCAGGATGATGTCGGGCAGTTTCTCTGTTGCGACCTGCAAAGCTTGCTCACCGTCGACGGCGGTGCTGACCTGGTAGCCGGCTTTCGACAAAGCATGCTCATTGGCCATGCGCAGAAATTTGCTGTCCTCGACCAGAAGCACCTTGGAGTTGGAGTTCGAAACGGTCACACGCACCTCCTCGTGTGGTTTCATCGGCAAGGCTGTGGAAAACTTGAGCGGCATGCCTTCGCGGGATACAGTGTTCACCCGATACAGGACTGGTTCGAATGTGCGGTACCGTACATTCGGTATCTCTCAAAGCGATCAGGTGTCTTTGGCGGGTCGCAGAGCCGGATGGTCCGAAAATTTGAAGGTTGTAATTGCAGCACTTCGAACGCCCTGAGCCAGCGCTTCGGATCTGTCCGGCTTTTCTTACAATACCGATACGAAGACTGCCGTGGTTATGCCTAGCAATGCAGGCGATTTTTCCCGTCTGACCAGCGGTCTGGAACTCTATCCCTAAGAAAATACTGCGATACAACACGATAGAGAAGAAAAGCATTGGACGCTATAATTAAGTAGCCAGGAGGCCACTCCTGGGAGGCTAGACATGAAGCGTTTCCTTGTTTTCTCCTTGTTCGTCCTAAGTCTGTTCACCCTAAGTCTGTCTGCGCATGCCCAGACCGCCACGAAACAGCATCCTCCGCTGGTCGTCGGTCCGGTTGCCCTAAATTGCGTGGATAAACCGTGCTCCTCGGCCACGGTTACTGCCAACGCGCTTGGCAGCGGCGTGAATGGTCCAGCGACGGCGCAGACGGGAATGATCGTCAACATCCAGAAGGACAACTGGTGGACGGGAGGTAAGGTCGGCGAAGTCGATGGCATTGGTGTCTTCGTCCGCCAGAATGCGCCCCATTCTGACTCCTCGGGAATCCTGATCAATGTTCAAAATCAGGGGCATGGATTTCTCTCGGCCACGGAGTTTGCCTCATCGATCGTGGATCCGGTGCAGAACGTTCTGACGTATGGCATTGATGTGCAGGAAGGTGTCCTCGACCATCTAAACGGAGATTACATCGGAGCCGTGTATACGGCCGATTACGGTGCGCTGGGCACCGGAGTACTGATCCAAAACAGCAGTCCCAGCGCCACGTGGCAAAATGCCCTTCAATATCTCAAGAATGGAAGCCCATTATTTACGGTTGATGGCGCCGGTAACATCTTCGCATCGAGCCTGAATCTCGCGGACGTTCAATTGAATGGCGATCCGAACAATGGCTCGGTCGATATCGGGAACCCGGCCAACACTTCGGCCACTCCTTATCTCGACCTGAATGGATTCGGCACTTCGCAGAATAACGTGCGCATGATCAACGATGCGAACGGACAGTTAACCATCAACACCGTCACCGGTGGCAACCTGCAAGTGAATGCGAGCGGCGTTTATACAACGGGAAGTTTCCACGTGAATCTGGCCACGCCAGCGAGTTCGTCGGCTCCGTGCACAGCGGGGCAGATCGGCGCGGACGCGAAATATGTCTACGTGTGCGTCGCCGCGAATACCTGGAAGCGGTCGTCGCTCAGTTCGTTCTGAAGTGAAATGAAAAGGGCGGCTTGCGCCGCCCCCGATACCTGATAACTGACACACCTGAGACCTGATCTATGTTCCTTCGTTCCAGCTCGCCAGATACTCTTCTTGTTCTGAAGTCAGGCGGTCGATCTTAATCCCGAGCGACTCGAGCTTCAGCTTGGCCACACGCTTGTCGAGGTCCACCGGAACCGTGTAGACCTTCTTTTCGAGCGACGCATGGTTCTTCACCATGTATTCGGCGGAAAGCGCCTGGTCGGCGAAACTCATATCCATCACCGAGGCGGGATGGCCTTCGGCGGCGGCCAGGTTGATGAGGCGGCCTTCGCCCAGGAGGTTGATGCGGCGTCCGTCTTTCAGCGAGTATTCTTCGACGAAGTCGCGGGTGGTGCGCTTCGACGAGGATAGCTTCTCGAGCGACGGGATGTCGATTTCCACATTGAAATGGCCCGAGTTTGAAATGATCGCGCCATCTTTCATGTGCTCGAAGTGTTGTTTCGCCAGGACGTTCTTGTTGCCGGTGACAGTACAGAAGACGTCGCCGAGTTTCGCGGCTTCGTCCATGCTCATCACGCGGTATCCGTCCATGACGGCTTCGAGAGCTTTGGTCGGATCGACCTCGGTGACGATGACTTCGGCGCCAGCGCCGCGCGCACGCGAAGCGAGACCACGTCCGCACCAGCCGTAGCCAGCAACCACGAACTTCGATCCGGCAAGCAGGAAATTGGTCGCGCGGATGATGCCGTCGATGGTCGATTGTCCGGTGCCGTAGCGGTTGTCAAACAGATGCTTGGTGTCGGCATCGTTGACGGCGATGATCGGGTAGGGCAGCACGCCGTCTTTCGCCATGGCGCGTAGACGAATCACGCCGGTGGTCGTTTCTTCTGTGCCGCCGAATACGTTGGCCAATTCCGCTTTGCGCTTGGTGTGCAGGATGGAGACGAGATCCGCGCCGTCGTCCATGGTGAACTGGGGCTTGTGATCGATCGCGGCCATTATGTGCGAGTAGTAGCTCTCGTTGTCCTCGCCTTTGATGGCAAAAACGGGAATGTTGTAGTCGCGCACGAGGCTCGCCGCCACGTCGTCCTGGGTGGAGAGCGGGTTCGAAGCGCACAGAGCCACGTCGGCTCCGCCGTCGCGCAGCGCAATCATCAAGTTCGCGGTCTCGGCCGTCACGTGCAGGCAGGCCGAAACGCGGACGCCCTTCAGCGGCTGGTTCTTAATGAATTCCTTGCGGATGATCTGCAGAACCTTCATCGACTGGTTCGCCCACTCGATGCGTTTCTTGCCCAGATCGGCCAGTTCAAATCCTTTTACGTCGCTGGTAACTGATGTTGTAGCCATTTTTCTCCTAATCCCCGGATGAAAGGTCAGAGGTGAGAGGTCAGATTGCAGAGGTGAAACCTGACCCCTATCTCATTCCTTGCTTGTTGTCTATTTTTCGTCGATTCGCCAAAGCCTATGAAGTTCGGGTTTTCACCTTCGACCTCTGACCTCGAACCTCTGACCTTAATTATTTCCTTGCTCCCACCGGCTCGCTTTTCTTTAGCCCGGCGTCGGATGCCAGCTTCGCGGCTTTGTCCGTCGCTTCCCAGGTGAAGTCGGCGTCGTTGCGACCGAAGTGTCCATACGACGCGGTTTTTCGGTAGATCGGACGTCGCAGGTTCAAGGTTTCGATGATCTCGCGCGGCTTCAGCTTGAAATTCGCTCGGACCAAGTCTGGGATCAGTTTGGCATCGATCTTCTCGGTCCCGAAAGTATCCACCAGGACGCTGACCGGATCGGCAACACCGATGGCATAGGCGAGTTGCACTTCGCAACGATCGGCGAGGCCGGCGGCCACGATGTTCTTTGCGATATAACGCGCCATATACGCGGCCGAGCGGTCAACCTTCGTCGGATCTTTGCCGCTGAAGGCGCCGCCGCCGTGACGGCCCATGCCGCCGTAGGTGTCGACGATAATCTTGCGTCCGGTCAGGCCGGAATCGCCCATCGGTCCGCCGATGACAAAGCGTCCGGTCGGATTGATGTGGTACTTGGTGTCTTCGTCGAGCAGATGGGCGGGGATTACCGCTTGAATCACGTGCTTCAGAATGTCCGAGCGCAGTTCGTCGTTGCCAACGCTTTCCGAATGCTGTGTGGAGACGACTACGGCATCGACCCGTTTTACTTTCTTATTCGCGTCGTATTCCACCGTGACTTGTGATTTTCCGTCGGGACGAAGGTAAGGGCAGGTGCCGTTCTTGCGGACTTCGGAAAGCTTCAAAGTGAGCTTGTGGGCCAGAGAGATCGGGAGTGGCATCAGTTCGGGGGTTTCGTTGCAAGCGAAGCCGAACATCATGCCCTGGTCGCCTGCGCCTCCTGTATCGACGCCCATCGCGATGTCGCCGGACTGCTTGTTGATGCTGGAGATTACGGCGCAGGTGTTGGAGTCGAATCCGTAAACGGCATTGTCGTAGCCGATAGACTGGACCACTCCGCGGACCAGATTCTGGAAGTCGACGTAAGCTTTGGTGGTAATTTCTCCGGCGATGACGACGAGGCCGGTGCAGGTCAGGGTTTCGCAGGCGACGCGGCTGTTCGGATCGTCACGAAGGCAGGCGTCGAGAATGGCATCGGAAATCTGATCGGCGATTTTGTCGGGATGTCCCTCGGTTACAGACTCCGAGGTAAATAAAAGACGATTGGTTGCTGGCAACGGGTATCTCCTCAAGGTGGCTTCGAGCGTGTGCTTCCGATTTGGGGGGCTTTGCTAAGCCTCGGGCTCTTGACCGGGGTTTGGCCTAATGTTCTTTAAAACGGTACCAGAGAAGGCCCCGGAAAGGCAACGGAAATGGCGGCTGAAGAAGGTACCGAACAGCGAGTGGGAACTGGGCGCGTTGAATGGTGGAAGGGAGCGGGTAAACGGAAGAAAAGAAAGAGAGAAACTTAAGGCGTGGGAGCCGGTTCCACGACGTTCGGGACGATTCCCCGGGGACCAAAAGTAACCGTTTTTACTTCGCCAAATTCTCCCCCTACCGCCAGCTTCTTTCCGTTGAACAAGAAGTCGACGGCGCCGGCGTTTCCGGCTTTCACAATGATCTCTCTTTTCGCCTGGACGGCTCGCTCCGACCCCGGCTCCAGCAGTTCCGAAGGGACTCGTTCGCCGTCAGCCAGGATCGAGACCCAGGATTGCTCGCGGGCCTGCACGACGACAATAAACTCGCCGACGACCGGCGTCGGAGCCGGCGGATTCGCGGGTGTGCCCGTCTGGTTCAGCGGTTTGGAAGTAGCTGGTTGGGAGTGGGCGGGGCTTCCGGTGTTCGATTGAGTCGCGGCCGATTGCATCATTGAAACCGTCGACGGCGAGAGAGAGCTCGGCGAACCACCGTTCGTACCTGCGCCGTTCACTCCCGCGGACGGTGTACTCGATGACGTACTCGATAGCGCTTCCGCGGTCGGCGTCACATGCGCCGCCTGTTTTCTCAGCTCGCGCTGGTGATGGCTCCAGAAGTAAAGCGCGAGGGCAACGATCAGTAAGATCGCGGCAAATATTCCCCAGAGCATTTGCCGGTTCGGGGAACTGGAACTGCCCTCGATCCGGCTGACTTCTCCGGCATCTTCCTGTTCAAGCATCTGCCGCTCATGGGCGGCGATTTCCGCTGAAACCGAAGGCGAATCGCCCGAAGCAGCCAGGTAGTCGGCCACGGCCTGATCTTCGTCGAGTCCGATGCAGCGCGAGTAGGCCCGGACGAACCCCTTATTAAAGATGCCACCCGGCAACTGGTTAAACTTGTTCTCTTCGAGTGCCTGGAGCATGCGCGTGCCGATCTTGGTGGAGACGGAAATCTCCTCGAGCGTCATCTTGCGTTTTTCGCGCTCCTGCTTCAATTTTTCGCCAAAAGAAGGCAACCAGGTCTCCCGCAATGTTGGATGGCGAACGGAATTTTACCCTGTCGAGATGCAACATCATAGGGCATTCGGGGATGGGAGGAAACGATGGTGACCAGATGGCGATCAGAAGATCGGGGCGGACCGGGCGTCCGCCCCTCGTCATTTTTCTTACGGCCATCTAGGGTCATTTACGGCGTCGGAATCGCCCCCTGCGCTTCGTTGGAATAGCCGCTCTCGGCTCCGCTTCCATCGACTGCCGTAGCTACGTAGTAATACGTTTGTCCGCCAACCACCGCGGTGTCGTTGTAGGACGTAGACGGCGCGAGACCGGAATTGATCTGCGCGTACGGTCCTCCCGACACGCTGCCGCGGTAGATGTTATAGCCGGCGACGCCAGAGTTAGTGTCGGTCCAGGTAAGAGAGACGCTATGCTGCGGAGGTGTAACGCCGGTGCCACTCAGATTCTGCGCTGCATTATTTGCGGCGTTGCTGGTCACCGAGAGTACGGCGTTGGCGGTGCCGGACGTCTGCGGCGAAAACGTCATGGTGACGGGCACGCTTTGTCCGGCGGGGATGGTCACGGGCAGGGAAATGCCGCTGACGGCGAACTCGTTACTATTCAGATTGGCGGATGACACGGTTACGCTCTCGCACCGCTTGCTGATGCTGGTGGTCTGGCTCACGGTGGATCCCACGGTCGTATTGCCGAAATTCACCGCTGTTGGCGCAATAATCAGTTGGCCCTGGGCTGTGCCGGTCCCGTTCAGCGCGACTGTCACGGTTGAATTGGAAGCGTTGGAACTCACCGTGGTCGCGCCCGTCGCATTCGTCGCCGAGGACGGCGCAAACATCGTGGTGAAGGTCACGCTTGCTCCAGGATTAAGTACCAAGGGCAAGTTCAGTCCGCTCACGCTGAAGCCAGTGCCCGTAACCGTGGCCTGCGAGATCGTAACGCTCGCCGCGCCGGTGTTCGTCAGCGAGTCCGTCAGGGTCGAGCTTTGACCTGTCTGTACGCTGCCAAAAGCCAGACTTGCCGGATTCGCGGTGAGCTGACCAGACGCTGCACCGGTCCCGGCCAGAGGGATCGACAACTGCGCGCCCGAAACAAAAAGGCTGCCCTCGCTTGCATTGGCGGATTGCGGAGTAAAGGTGACGTTCAGGGTGACGCTTTGGCCTGCGCCGAGAGTCGTCGGGAACGAGATGCCGTTCGCGGAAAATCCACTGCCCGATGCACTGACCCCCGACAGGTTGATTCTGCCCGACCGCATATTCGTCAGTACAACCTGCGCGGTCGAAGTCGACCCCATGGCCACTTGACCAAACGAAACGGCCGATGGGAACGCGGTCACCGGTTGACTGCTCACGCCGGTGCCTTCCACTTCCAGACCGTTCGTGCTGGCGCCATTGACGGAGAATTTAATGGGCGACCCGGACCAACCCGATGCCGTGGGAGTGAATGTCACATTCAGTTCAAAGCTCTGCCCCGCGGGTACAGTCAGAGGAAGGCTGACGCCTGACACAGCGAAGGTGGAGTTGCCAACGGTGATTCCCGAGATGCTCACACTCGTTGCTGAGTTGTTTGTGACCACGACCGGCAGACTCTCGGATTGGCCGACGACAATATCGCCGAATCTGAGATCCGAGGGTGAATACGCAAGTGTCCCTGTACCCGCAAACGCGCACGGCATAACTCCGCAGAGTAGGACGACGATTCCGACTGCCAGAAAATTTGTCTGAAAACGGCGTGCGCGGACAGAGAGAGAGTGGAAGATAAACCGGGGGAGGTTCATGTCCCCAGTCTGAGAGAGCATCAGCGAATGGGGAAGATTCCGCCGGGCCCATGCGTGGCTGGCAATGGGCCAATAGGTAGGTCAATACGAAATTGGCCGTTTAGACATCTAAGGTGCAAGCGGGCTCCTGCGAGCGGAGCTTGCGCATCGAACCGTTTCGGGAGGCTGCAATTTGTGGCTTAGAATTCATGGAACGCTGGGCGGCCAGAACCCGTTGCCAGAGCAGACTTTCGGAAAGAATCTCGTGCGGGTACGCTTGTGGAAGCGGCGGGTTGGCTTGACTGGTACAGGTTACCGACGTTCATTGCCCGTGTGGCGCGACCAAACCTATAATTTCCTATCCACCCACCTGAACGAGGAGTGAATGTCGGAGGCAGCGGGTACATCCCCAATTCGTCTGTCGCAAGAGCTGACCATCTTTCACGATGTCGCCAAGGCGCTGACATCGTCGCTGAACCTCGATTCCATTCTGCAAACCATCATGGAAAAGATGGCGGAATATTTCCGTCCTGACACCTGGTCGTTGCTCATGGTGGATGAAGAGAAAGATGAACTCTACTTTGCGATCGCAGTGGGAGCGGCGGCGGAAGTTTTGTCGAAAGTGCGTTTGAAGGTAGGCGAGGGAATCGCCGGATGGGTGGCGCGGCATGGGGAAGCTTTGATCGTGCCCGACGTGCAGAGCGATCCGCGGTTTTCGTCGCGGCTGGATGAGATGACGCGGTTGCAGACGCGCTCTGTGATCTGCGTGCCTTTGCGCTCTAAACATCGTGTGCTCGGTGTGATTCAACTCGTGAACGCGAATGCTGAAATGAGCGAGCAGGAACTTTTTTTCCTTCAGGCGCTTTGCGATTACGCCGCGATTTCGATCGAAAACGCTCGAGCCGTAGAGAAAATTCAGGAACTGACGATCACCGACGACTGCACTGGCCTGTTCAACGCCCGCCATCTCCATAAGACGCTTGAGACCGAGGTCTATCGCTCCGCGCGTTTTGGCTACCAGTTCAGCGTGATCTTCATCGACCTCGACCACTTCAAAGCGGTCAATGACACACATGGACACCTGGTCGGCAGCCGGTTGCTCTCCGAGGTCGGATACCTCATCAAAGCGCAGCTCCGCCTGATTGACTTTGCGTTTCGCTATGGTGGAGACGAGTTTGTCGTCCTGTTGCCGCAGACCAGCAAAGATCAAGCCGTGGTTGTGGCCAAGCGCCTGCTCGATTCGCTGCGCAGCGGGACTTTCTGCAGCGAGCAGGGATTGAATCTTAATTTGCGCGCCAGCATGGGGCTGGCAACTTTCCCGAACGATGCCCAAACGCCGCACGATATCATCCGCCAGGCCGACGAAATGATGTATATGGTCAAGAACACCAGCCGCGACAATATCGGCGTCGCATCGCGCGGGCTGATGGAAACCTAATTCAGACCCGCTACCTTCTTCTCAGACCTGCCTCGGGACGTCACTTCTCATCGCCGCTTTACTGTTTGCTCGACGGCCCACTGTAGGTGTTTCCTTTCGGCGCTTCCGAAACCCCAGCTTCTTTCTGGTACGACGGCGAGAGCGTTCCTTTCGCTTTCGCGATCGGCAACAGGGTTGGATAGAACTGGACGAATGTCGTATCGACGGCCGCGTGCTCGGCGTGGCAGCTGTAGCATCCGGCTTTGGTCGAAATCATCTTCGCGGTTTTCTCATCGTCGAAGCCAAAGAACGCCCACTTGCCGGGAAAGCGCGCTTCGTCTTTTACGTGTATTTCTCGCGCCATGATTTCGCCCTGAAAATTCCCCGACTGGTTAATGGAGCCCTTGCTCTGCGCGCCGCGAGCTTCGATCAGAAGCATCGTCTTGTCAGGCCATGTGCCGGACGCAACAAATGCTTTATATGCTTCCGGGTTCACGAAGACGTTGTCGAACATGTGATGATCCATCCCCATCGCGGGACTGTAGCTCATGTCGAAACCGGTGGTCAGATACACCCATTCGCGATAGTTCGCGGGCAGTTTGAGTTGTCCGTCACTGGTATATTCCGGGCCCGAAGCGGGCGTCGCGTTTTGCGTTGAGGCTGCCGAACACAACAGCGCGACGGCGATCAGCACGACCGCCATCAGAAGGATGAGTTTTACCTTGCTTAGCATGACGGCATTATTCCGCATTCCCCTCTCGAAGACCAGAACGATCACCGAAACAGAGTGGCGGTGTTTTGTGCGGCATTTTGACTGGTATAAGAGGATAGATCATGACCTCGGTGCGAATCGACAAGTGGCTTTGGGCCGCCAGATTTTTCAAAACGCGATCATTGGCCGCGCGTGCCTGTGAACTGGGACGGATTCAATCGAACGATCAGCCCGCGAAGGCCGCTCGCGAGGTGCGGATCGGAGACAAGCTGCGCGTGACCAACGAGGGTGGCGAGTTTCAGGTGGAAGTGCTGGGGCTGAGCGACGTGCGCGGGCCGGCATCGGTGGCGCAGACTCTGTATCGCGAAACCGAGGCGAGCCGGGAAATGCGCACGAAAGTTGCGTTGGAGCGCAAGGCGATGAAGCAGTTTGAAGAGTTGCCGGAGGGCAGGCCGTCGAAGCGCGACCGGCGCAGGATCATTCAGTTTCGCGGGCGCGGTTGAAGGCCAGCGCTACTGCTTGTCTCTTTTCTGGAGATCGGCCGGTTGGTCCGTCTTCGGCTGGGTTTCTTTCGCCTCCGGCTTCCAAACCGACTGGTTCGCGGGCGCCGACGAATTTACCCCGAAGTCCCACACATAAAGGTTCATTCCATCTTTACCCATCATTTCGGCGACGGCGTATTCTCCCGCGACGAGAGGATCGGTGGGCGTAAGTTTCACCCAGCCTCCGGTCATGGCCGTGACTGTCGAGAGGACGAAACGCTCGTCTGTTTTCATTTTTCCGGTGACGGCGATTTTGACTGCTCCGGCGACGCGTTTGCCGCCCTTACTTTCCAACCGGATAATTTTGTAACGCTCGGCGAGTGGAGGCGGTGGGGGATCTCCGGGCAAAGCGGCGGTCGCAGACCCGCCTGGGTTCAGGTCGATGTTGATATAGATCGAAGGTATATCTGTGTGCGACTGTACTTTGGCGTGCGGTTCTGGAATTTCGATGTTCTGCTTCGAGCCGGCCAGCGGATTGATCGCCGACCGCAAAATGTTCGTCTTTGTACTTTTGTCGAGATCGGCACCCGATTGCTGCAGTTCCGCGAGTTGCGGTTGGGCCTGATAGGTCTCCAGCAGGAAGATGCCACCTTCATCGGGCAGTCGTAGTCCGGGCGCGACTTCTGGAGAGCGGGCCTGTTCGGCTTTGCGCTCGGCGTCGAGTTGTTTGTCGAGTTCGACGGCTTCGGGAGCGAGCTTATTTTGCTCGCGGCCCTGCTCGAATTTGTCGGTTGCATCCCAGTCGATGAGGGAGCTGGGAACTTCTTCCCACTCGCCGCGCTCGGCGCTGAAGTAACGGACGCGGTCGCCGTGAGTTTCATATTTCGTGACGGACTGGTAGGTGCCATCTTTCAGGATCAGGCGGCGAGCCTGGGGTTGCGCGGGCGCAGGAACCTGCGCTGGGGATGAGGCGGTTAGAAGCGGGATGGCCGCGGCGAGAATCGCCGACCGGGTAATCGCCAGCCTGGCAATCGCCGTCTTTGCAAACCATGATTTCATGCCGCCGAACATTATCGGCTCTCCCGCACCCATGCGCAAAACCGCATATGGAAAAATTAGATGCCGTGGTTGATCCGGGACGGTGTCTAATTCTGAACGGGGGTGGTATGCGTCTCTGGCTGGGTCTGTGGCTGAGGTTCTCGCCGAGGGTTGGTGTCGGCTGGTGGTCGCGATCTTGCGGGTTTGCCAAGCCAGTTCTGGTCATCACCATGACCCTGACCCTGCCGTTGCTCGTCCCGCATTTCCCGGTTTCTTCCGCGCTCGCGTCGGAGGTTCAGAAGATCCCCAAGTCCGAGATCCCCAGGCCAGAATCGGTATACGCCCAGGACCCGAACGATTCCTGGAATCGGATTTTTTGCTTTCTGTTTTCGCGGCGCATGGAGGTGAGACTCTCCGACGAGTTTCCTGAAGGCGCCCCATTCGGCAAAGAAGGCGTGGACGTGAATCTTCTTCGCATCGGACGCCAGGTCAGCACGCGGTCGTTCGAACGCGACGAGGTAGGAGACAGCGCTATTGACCCGCTCTATCCAGTGTCGCTAGATGGGTCGGCAGCTCGCTTTGTTTTGAGCGATCCCAATTATTCTGAGTTCACCAAGGCATTGCAAGACGCCCTGATCGAGAGTGGGAAGGAGGGTGGGAAGCACGCGTCGGACCCCTCTCGATCACTGCTCGCACGGGCGTTGATGCAGAGCGATCTTTGGTCTGCTCACGACATTTTTTTCGTGCCGTTTCTGCCAGCCGACGAGAAGGCGCTCGGAGCTCGCAGGCGTGTTGTCGTCGACCTGCTGGCCCGGTTGATCCGGAAAATTGCTCTCACTCCCGACGAGATCAAATCGCTCCCCGATAACTACGCTGCCGCCATGCGCAAATACCAGCTCCCCGATCTGTTCCACCCGGAGAGTGGATGGATCGAGGTGGAGTGGTTTGCGGACCGGCAGCATGATCGGGACGCCGGCTATCGGCGAGTGAGCCGCATTTTTGTGAAACCTGCCCATCCTCCAAGTGACGTGCAGAAATTCTTGGACGCAAGGCCGGGCCAGGACGCCACCGACCTTGATGGCGTCGCGCTAGTCATGCAACTGCTGTTGATTGATGCCAAGGGCAATGTCGCACCGACGTCGCTTTCTACCGACGTCCGGCTTCTGAAGTACGACCGGACCCCGGAGGGTATTTTTCAGAAGACGGCGATGCAGGTGTGGGAAGTCAGCCGACGCCTATTCGTCCGTGACCCGGTGTCGGCAGGCTTGGTGGAAGAGGACGAGAACTTTCCCGCCTATGCGGTCCAGAACTACCACTTCGCGAACAGCTACTTCGAAACCCGCGCGGGTGAGAGGCTGGTGGGGCCACCGGTTCAAGTCCGCCTACGGACGCGCTGCGCCGCTTGCCATCGAGACAGCAATCTGACCCAGTTGAGAACATTCGCCATCGCCTTGCCTCCACATCCGCCGCCCATCCGGCAAGCGAATCCAGCCGCACACGAGGAGGCGGATTTCGACATCGCCGAGAAAAACAAACAGAAGGATTTGCGTTCGCTTCGTGGATACTTCTAGGCAGATACTTTTGGTAGGTCCCAGCCTGCCCGCCTATCCCGTGTTGTGGAGCCCGGCGGCGATGCCGTTCATGGCGGCTCCGATGGCGTAGTCCAAGTCCAACGACGAATCGACGGAGGAATCGACTGACGACGCCTTCGATTTCACGGCAGCGCGTTTGCGGCACAGCAGGTCAACCTGAATCAAGCTGAGCGGATCGACATACGGGTTGCGCAAGCGGACGGACCTGGCTAGAACTGGATTTTTCTCCAGTAATTCCTGCTGACCTTTCACCGCGAGAAGGTTGCGCCGTGTGCGCTCGAACTCCTGATGCAACATGCTAAAGACTCTCTCTCGGAGAGCTGCGTCGGGGACGAGATCGGCGTAGAGCCGGGCGATGGCGAAGTCGGCCTTGGCCATGGCGATTTCCACATTGCGAATCAGAGTGATGAAGAGCGGGAAACCCTGCATCATCTCGCGGAGAAGAGCGGCACTCTCGGAACTCCGCTCGGCGAATTTTTCCAGCGCGTGACCGACTCCGAACCATGCAGGCACAGCATGGCGGCTTTGCATCCAGCCAAAGACCCACGGGATCGCGCGCAGGTCATCGAGGCTGCGGCTAGCGCTGCGTCGCGCTGGGCGCGAACCGATGCGCGCATGTTCCAATTCGTTGACGGGAGTGGCCTGCTCAAAATATTCGATCAAATCGGGGTTCTCGGCGATATGTTTGCGATAAAACGCGAAGGCATCAGCGGACATCGCTTCCATGGCCTGGTTCCAGCGCAGCTCGGTTTCGGGAGAAACCTGTGCGGGCATGGTCAGCGCCTCGAGACAGGCGGCGATCATGATTTCCAAATTCCACTCCGCGAGTACCGGATCGGAATATTTCCAGCTCAGGACTTCTCCTTGTTCGGTAATGCGAATCTCACCTGAAAAATCTCCGGCGGGCTGGGCGAGAATCGCCGCGTGTGTAGGGCCCCCACCTCGCCCAACCGTTCCGCCGCGGCCATGGAAAATGCGCAGATTGACTCCGCAGTCGCGTGCGGCTTGATGCAGTTCGTGCTGCGCTTTGTGCAACTCCCAGGTGCTGGTCAACATGCCGCCATCCTTATTAGAGTCGGAGTAGCCGAGCATCACCTCGTGGCGGCGTCCCCAGGAGTCGAGAAGCGGCTTGAACTCGGAGGACTTCCAGACGCGGCGCATGACGGCGGCGGAAGCACGCAGGGCATCGATCGATTCGAATAGCGGGACGGGCATCAGACCGGGATCGTTCCTGGTGGCGGCAACCGAAACGCCTCCAAGGGCCGCCAGACGGACGACCGCGAAAACATCGTGTTCGGACTGTGCATTACTGATCACGAAATTGCGGATCGCCTGGGCCGAGTGGGTCTTCTTGAGTTCAGCAACCGCTCGCAGAGTGGCAAGAAGCTCGAGCGACGCGGCGGAGCGTTCGGGCGGCTTGCGGGTTGCGGGCGCCGGCATACCGGGCGAAGTGTCGGACGCCAGTTCGAGCAGAGCCTGCGATTGCACCCTGGCATGCTGCCGGATATCGAGTGCATGCAAGTGGAAGCCGAAAGTCTGGATCTTATTCAGCAGCGGAGAAACCAGTTCGGCCAGGCGTTCTCCGTGGTTGGCGCGAAGGCTGTCGCGGATGAGGCCGAGGTCTTCGGCAAATTGTTCCGGCGACTTGTAAGCGTGTTCGTGTTTTGAAGAGTTGCGGCTGAAGCGCAAGCGCGCGATCACGTATTCGAGAAAATGGCGGTAGAGTTCGGCGGCAGTGATCTGCTTCCAGCGCGAATATTTCTCGCCAAGTTTCTTGTCGTAGCTGTTTACGCGCTGCGTTAGAGCGTCCGATACGGCGATGCGGCGCGTCGACATGCTCAGCTGGCCGATCAGGAGCGTTGTTTCGGCGATGTAGTCGTCGACAATGACGTGCCGCGCCATGGTGACCGCCGCGCGCGTTGAATCGGCGGTGACGAAGGGATTGCCGTCGCGATCGCCGCCGATCCATGAGCCGAAAGACAATAACTCGGCGACGCTGGTTTCAGATTCGTAAACGTCATGCAGCGCGTCCACCAGTTCCGAGAAGAGACTTGGAAGAGTTTCAAACAGCACCATGGGAAAGAAATCGAGCCCCATGTGAATTTCGTCGCGCACCGTGGGCTTGTTGAGCCGGACTTCGTCGGTCTGCCAGAGAGCCGTGATCTCGGCCATGATCAGCGATTCATAGTGCCGGGCATCGGCCGCTGCCAACGGCAACTGGTCGAGAGACTCGAGATATTCCGCGATGCGTCGACGCTTCAAACGGACGGTGTGGCGCGCGATTTCCGTGGGATGCGCGGTAGAGACGGGTGTGACTCTGACCTTGCGCAGCGATTCGAGCATGTCATCTCGGGAGATACCCGCCGATTTCATGCGCACGAGCGTGCCGCGGAACGATCCTTCCACCGGATTCTTGCCAGCCAACATGCCGGCCGCGCGCCGGCGGCGTTTGCGATGGTTGGTCTCGGCGAGATTTGTAAGTTCGAAATAAATCGCGAAGGCCTTGGTTACGCGATAGGCATCCTCGATCGACAGCCCGCTGACAATTTCCCGCGCACGAATCATGAGGGTGGGGTCCAGGTCCGGAGACGAAAGTTGTTCGCGATGTTGGATCAGAAGCCGGCGCAGCGACTCGACGATATTGAAAAAGGCTTCACCCTCCTGCTCAACCAGCACGCGGCCAAGCAGAATTCCCAGCGAGCGGACATCGTGGCGCAGCGGGAGTTCCTTGGCAGGATCGGCCGTGTCGGCGGTCAGCTCGGCCAGGCGCGTAGCCTGCGAGCCTTCGCTCCAGAGGGGAATGTCAGCCATGGGATATTTTAGCGGAAGGCCCGAAACAGTGAGTGGGGATCAAGTGTGTTGCGAGAAATTCTTTATTCTCTTACCGCTAATGGAATAACGACGCTGGCATCGGCGTGGCTCTTCGAACCGTCGCTGTAATTACTCTCGCCAAAGGCATAGACGTTCACAGAATAATTGCCAGAAGGCGTCTTACCCTTAGAAGTGGAAACGGATGCAGTCACGCTCTCAACGGCGCGGGAACTGACCACGTGCCGATTCAACGGATTGTTCGTCGCAATTTCGCACGTGGCTCCGGGCGCGTCAGTGCTACATGAAAAATAGAAGAAGCCTGTACCGGGCGCGAACTTCGGCTTCAGAGTGATGTTCGCCGATGCCCCTGCTCTTACCGTGATGGCTGAGGGGCTTCCAAGAATGGGCTTAGGTCCCGCCGCGTTCGCTGGAATCGTGTACCAGCGGATATAGTCCGCCATCAGCGGTTGCGGATTGGTCAAAGCGGCAGACGATCCGCCCAGGGTGCCGCCGACCGCAACATTGAGCAGCAGAAAAGCGTCGGAGTTGAACGGCCACGCGTCTCCTGATGGCAGGTCGTCGGGCGTGGCTATGAAGAAAGGCGTCGCTGGATCGTCCACAAAAAATTCCATCATGTTTGCCGACCAAATCGTTCCATACGTGTGGAAAGCGGTGTCCGCGCGCGGGCCGGCGGGGAAGGTGAAAGGCGCTCCCAGTCCGGGGCCGCCAGTTTTCGTAGTGTGGATGGTTGACCGGTTGCCCCGAGCCCCCGGCCCATTGAAAATTTCGGGCGACCAATCCTCCATGATGTCGGCTTCACCGCAAGCGGGCCATGGATTCTTGCCGATGTCGCTGCCAAGCGACCAAAACGCCGGCCACAGCCCTTGTTTCGTCGTGTCGGGAAGCCGCAGACTGGCCTTGATCAGGCCGTAACGAAAATCCTGCCGGCCCGCGGTCAACATGCGTGTCGAGAGCCAGGTTCCGTCGACGTTGAGAGGCTGAATCACGAGGTGTCCCTTGCCGTCGAGATACACGGTGTTCTTCGCAGTGCTGAAAGTGCTCGGACATTGCGCCGGATTGCCCGGATATCCCGGCGGTCCGCAGTAAACTTCGACCTCGTGATTACCCCAGCCATTGTTGTTGCCGAGATCAAACTTCCACTGCGAGTTGTCGGGAGAACCCACGGCTCCGTTGAACTCCTGGCACCACTGCGGGGCATAATTAGTGGACCCGATGGTGATCGGAGAAACGCCGACGCAACCGCTCTGGCCGTGCGCCGCAAGAGGCAGTGCTAACACTGCTACCGCCAAAGCTACGATCGCGTACGACTTCATGTGGTTTGTCCCGGCCCGTGTGTGGAAAAAGGATTTTAATGGAAAATGTGGCGGCGCCGCTCCCTTACTCCGTTTTGCCCTTTCTCACAGGTCGATGTGGCTGACAGCTGAGAGCTGATAGCTCACAGCCGCTTTTTCCACATTCCCTTCCAGAAAAAGTTCTGCCATAATTGATCGTGCACCCCAGCCCGCACAAAATTCCAAACAAAATTAAAGCGAGGAAGCGATGTCGGCCAAGTACATCTTTGTAACCGGCGGTGTGGTGTCTTCATTGGGCAAAGGACTGGCGGCGGCGTCCATCGGATGCCTGCTCGAAAGCCGCGGTCTCAAAGTCAACTTGATGAAGTTCGATCCCTACCTGAACGTCGATCCGGGGACGATGTCGCCGTTTCAGCATGGCGAAGTTTTCGTCACCGACGACGGTGCGGAAACCGATCTCGACCTCGGCCACTACGAACGCTTTACCCACGCCAAACTTTCTCGCGATAACAATTGGACGACCGGACGCCTCTACGAGCAGATCATCGCCAAAGAGCGGCGCGGCGATTATCTCGGCAAAACGGTGCAGGTCATTCCGCATGTGACCAACGAAATCAAAGCGGCCGCCAAGAAAGTTGCGCAGGATGTGGACGTGGCGCTGATCGAAATTGGCGGCACAGTCGGCGATATCGAGTCACTGCCATTCATCGAAGCCATCCGCCAGATGCGCCAGGAACTCGGCCGCGACAACACGTTATTTGTGCACGTCACGCTGGTGCCGTTCATCGCGGCGGCGCAGGAATTGAAGACCAAACCCACGCAGCACTCGGTCAAAGAGTTGCTCAGCGTCGGAATTCAGCCGGACATCCTTTTGTGTCGTACCGACCGCTTCCTCTCGAAAGACATCAAGTCTAAAATTGCGCTCTTCTGCAACGTGGAAGAAGACGCGGTGATTACGGCGAAAGATGTTGCGTCGATTTACGAAGTTCCCGTCGTGTTCGCGCACGAAGAAGTGGATACGCTGGTGCTGCGGCGGCTCAAGCTAGAAGCGAAAGATCGCGATCTGACGAAGTGGAACGACCTGGTGCACCGCGTCTACAACCCGAAGGATGTGGTGAAAATCGGCATTGTTGGCAAGTATGTTGAGTATGAAGACAGCTACAAGTCGCTGAAAGAAGCGCTAGTGCATGGCGCGTTGTCACACAACCTGAAGCTGGAGCTGAATTGGATCGAGGCCGAAGGACTGGAGTCCGCAGACAAGAACGACAAGAGCTACGAGGCGCAGCTCGAAGAATATGACGGATTGCTCGTCCCCGGCGGATTTGGCAAACGCGGCATCGAAGGCATGTTGCGGGCAATTCAATATGCGCGCGAGAAGCATGTTCCTTATTTCGGAATCTGTTTGGGTATGCAGACGGCATGCATTGAATATGCGCGCAATGTGGTTGGATTGGCGGACGCAAACTCCAGCGAGTTCGATCCGGCGACTCCGCATCGCGTGATTTATAAGTTGCGCGAATTGCGTGGCGTAGAAGAACTCGGCGGCACCATGCGCCTCGGAGCATGGCCCTGCAAGATCGAGCCCGATACTCTGGCGGCTAGAATTTATGGCCAGATGGAGATCAGCGAACGTCATCGCCATCGCTATGAGTTCAACCGCGAATACGAAGAGCCGATGGTCGCCGGCGGATTGCGCATTTCCGGCTCGACTCCCGATGGAACCTACGTCGAGATGGTCGAGATTCCGGGGCATCCATTCTTTATCGGATGCCAGTTCCACCCCGAATTCAAATCGAAGCCGCTGGAGCCGCATCCATTGTTTAAAGCCTTCACCGGCGCGGCCTACGAACACGGGCAGAAGAAAAAAGAACAAAAGGGCGCGGCGGAAGTTGAATTGTTTTTGCGGCCAGAAAAAATGGGACGAAGATAAAAACATTTGCAATTGGTGATTTGTAATTTGCGATTTGAACGCTAACGATTGCGAATTGCGGGGTTAAATCACCAATTACAAATTACCAATCACAAATTCTCCGTGACTCTTTCTTTCCAAATCGATAACGTCCGCGTCGGCGCGGGCGATCTGTTTCTGATCGCCGGGCCATGTGTGATCGAGAGTGAAGATCACGCGCTGCGCATGGCAGAGATCATCAAGGGCGTAGTGCGTTCGCTGAATTTTCCCTTCATCTTCAAAGCTTCGTACGACAAGGCGAACCGCACTTCAATCCGCAGTTTTCGCGGGCCTGGGATTAAAGAAGGCCTGCGCATTTTGAAGAAGGTCAAGGAGGAAGTGCATGTCCCCGTGTTGACAGATGTGCACCAGGTCGCCGACGTTGCCGCTGTGGCTGAAGTTGTCGACGTGTTGCAGATTCCGGCGTTCCTCTGCCGCCAGACCGACCTGATCGTGGCGGCGGCACTGAGCGGACGTCCCGTGAATATAAAGAAGGGCCAGTTCGTCTCGCCTTGGGACATCAAACACGCGGTCGACAAGTGCCGCGATGCCGGAAACAGCCAGGTATTTGTCACCGAACGCGGCTCGAGCTTCGGCTACAACAACCTGGTCGTCGACATGCGATCTCTTGCCATCATGCGGAAGTTCGCGCCGGTCGTGTTCGACGCGACGCACTCAGTCCAGTTGCCGTCAGCGTCGCAGGGTGAAGGGGATAAGCCGGCCGTGAGCGGCGGACAGCCCGAATTCATCCCCGTACTCTCGCGCGCTGCCGTTGCCGCCGGAGTAGACGGCGTGTTCATGGAAGTTCACGACAATCCGAAAGAAGCAAAGAGCGATGGCGCGAACGCTCTCGACACACGGAATCTGCGCGGCGTGCTCAAGGAATTGCAGGCCGTGCGAAAAGCGCTCGATGTGGCCCACGCGACACCGTAAGAACGTCAGCGTCCCCACCTTGGTCTTATGTGCTTATGTGGCGCTCGCCTCGGGACGCAAGTCCCCTTGCCGCGAACAAGCGTCACATAAGTTGATTCGCCGTTGAACGGGCGGTGTAGGCGAATGGAGCAATCTTCTCGATGGATTCGGTCAATTTACTTTCTGTGGCGTAATCCCCAGATTCCGGAGATTTTTTAGGATGCTGTCCGGCCCCAGGGTGTGGTTCTGGCCGACAAGGACAAAGTAGACGCCGCCATCCGAGAGGAGCTTGGAAATCTTGGCTGCCCACCATTTATTCCGCTGAACATGCTCCGCTTGGTATAGCGACGGTTGACGTACGCGCATCCGCTCGATAAGACGATCCGATGTGCGACCCTCAATCCAGTCATAGTCATTGGTGAGAAGATCCTTCTCGTCGTCGTCAAAATAATCAAGCAGCATCTCGAGACGTTCCCGCTGCGCCTCTTCAGACATCTCGGAGAAATGGTGTCGCATATCCTTTGCAGTAGGAGACTCGCCTTTAATCGGCTTGCTCATGGCGACTGCCTTCTCGATGAGAATTTGATCGGGCATGGCGCTCATTTTCGATTCGCTCGTCTGAGCTCGATGCGCCCAATAACCAGAATTCAGAACGAAATAGGCGCGCCATGGGCGTGTATGCTCCAAGGACTCGCGGGTTACACCGTAGCGTTTGGCAGCCGCCAGAGTTCGAGCTGTCAATTGAGGGCCAAGTACTTCGAACAAGTTGCGCGGCGCCTCGAACCCCAACTCTTGCGGACTCGGCGGAGGCACTTCCTCGGGCTGACCGGGGGGAGGGGTTTCGATCCACAGTTCGCGGCTCTCATCGAACGCATGCCTAACCGGCGGAGTGAACCAAGACTGGTCTTTGGCATCCGAGAATCCAAATATGTAGACCTTGGCTCCGCCCCGTTCGACAACCCAGAGAATCGGGCCGCTCACGGCCTCGTTTGCCAAAGCCAGACCCACGGGAATGGCTGCGTAGCAGAGGCATGCCAGAATCAACAAACGGGCATTGCGCAATTGAATGGGCACTAAGCGGGTCTCCTAATCTGATCCACCCGTTCTTGGACGGGTCTGTCTGCTGCTCTTCAATAGACGCGGGTCGCAAGGAAAGGTATGGTCCCGGTTCTAAATTGGGCAGCCCATAGCTGTGGCGATTACCAAGTACGTAACCGCAAGACAGCTTCGTTTTTCTGAACCGACATGGCGCTCCGCTGACTCGTTTCGGAATCCATACGCTGGTCGAAACGTATTCTTGCGAGCATCCCGTGGAGAGCGCCGCATAGATACACAGACTCGTGCACGGAACTCCAATTTTCAGCTAAAGTTAAAGCAGAATGCTTGATCTGAATTTTGTTCGTGACAACCTCGCGCTTGTCGAAGAAAAGCTCCGCCAGCGCGGGATGAACCCTGCGGAAGTTCTGAAGGATTTCGTCGCTATTGACGGCGAGCGCCGGCAAGCGATCACCGCGGCAGAGACGCTCCAGGCGCGACGCAACCGCGCATCGGAGGAAATCGCAAAATTAAAGAAAAGCGGACAGGATGCGTCTGCCCAGATTAACGAGACGAAGGAACTGCGCGAGCAGATTCAGGAATCCGAAAAAAAGGCGGCCGAGCAGGAAGCGCGCCTGCGCGAATTGCTCACCTCGATTCCGAATCTTCCCAATGACAGTGTTCCGGTCGGAAAGAGTGCCGAAGATAATGTCGAGGCCCGCCGATGGGGCACGCCTCCACAATTCGCCTTCAAGCCGAAGCCGCACTGGGAATTGGGGGAAGCGCTCGGAGTGCTCGATCTTGAGCGTGCCGCCAAATTGTCTGGCGCGCGTTTCGCGGTCTACTGGGCGCTCGGGGCACGACTAGAGCGTGCTCTGGCCAATTTCATGCTCAATCTCCACACCAGAGACCATGGATATACCGAGGTGCTCCCTCCGTACCTCGTGAACTCCGAGTCGATGTATGGCACCGGCCAGCTGCCGAAATTCGCACAGGATTTGTTTCGCGTGCCGCACGGTGATAAAGATCTCTGGCTGATACCGACCGCCGAAGTTCCTGTGACCAATCTCTATCGCGACGAAGTCCTCGACGCCGCGCGCCTGCCCGTGTGCCTGACCGCCTACACACCGTGTTTTCGGAGCGAGGCCGGGTCCTACGGCAAAGATGTGCGCGGCATCATCCGGCAGCATCAATTTCAGAAGGTTGAATTGGTGAAGTTTGCGCGCCCCGAGACTTCCTATGACGAACTCGAAAAGCTGACCAACAACGCCGAAACTGTCCTGCAAAAACTCGGACTGCACTACCGCGTGGTCGCGCTTTGCACGGCCGACATGGGATTCTCTTCGGCCAAGACTTATGACATCGAAGTCTGGCTGCCGGGGCAGAATCTGTTCCGCGAAATTTCTTCGTGTTCGAATTTCGAATCGTTCCAGGCCCGGCGCGCGAATATCCGCTACCGTCCTGAGGGCAAAACGAAGACAGAATTTCTGCACACTCTAAACGGCAGCGCCCTGGCAGTCGGGCGCACCTGGGTTGCGATCGTCGAAAACTATCAGCAGGCCGATGGCAGCGTGAGGATTCCAGAGGCTCTGCAACCCTACATGGGCACCGATGTCATCAAACCGCATGTCCCATAGACCGTATGTCTCATAGAGCCGCGGCTTAACGCGCCTCTCGCGCCAATCGGAGATTTGCTATCGCATGAATTCCCCAATACACTTGCAGCAATCGGCAGCAGCCTCGACGGTGCTCAATTCGACCGTCTCTCCCATGGGCGCGATCTGGCGCACAATCCGCGGCTACATTTTTTGGTCGTATGAGCGGGGAAGCCTGCACTACGACATCATGGTCACCCTCATCCTTCTCTTTGTCTTTGTATCGCCGCGTCTCATTCACTACAAAGACAATCCCGTGGAGCGCAATCCACATCTCACGGGCGTTATCGTCTTGCCGGCCGAAAATGGCGAATTTATCTATCAGATACAGGCATCGGCGGTGAATTCCGCCCAGGGCGGTGACATCCGCCGCCAACTTGAGCAGATCATCGAGCCCATCGCCGGTGCCGTGAGCATCACCAGGGTCGTACCAATTGACGACGCGGCGGGGCGTCCGCAGAGTTACAAAGTGTGGGTCGTAAAAGATTAGATTAAAGATCAAAGTTGAGGCTGGAGCGAATTCTGTGGCGATACAAATCACAACCGTCTTCAAGACCCTCTCGGCCGCTTGTCTCCTGACAACGGCGCTTTGGCCCCAGACCGATTCTGCCGCGCTCGACAAAGTCCTCAGCCAGATGGACGCCGCTGCTGCCAAGTTCCACACCACCGAAGCGCGCGTGACGTATGACGAGTACCAAAAAGTTATCAACGACACCGAGACCGAGACTGGCAGGATCTATTTCCGCCGCGAAGGCAGCGAAGTGCAGATGGCTGTCGATTTCGACGCACCCGACGTCAAGTATGTTCGCTATACGGGAGGAAAAGTCCAGGTCTACCTGCCAAAAGCAGATGAGGTCGACGAATACAGTCCCGGCAAAAACCGTGCCGACGTCGAAAGCTATCTGGTGCTCGGCTTTGGCGGCAGCGGACACGAATTGCTGAAGTCATACGACGTGAAGCTTCTCGGCTCCGAAACCGTCAGCGGAGTGAAGGCTGAAAAGCTGGAGTTGATTCCGAAATCCGAGCACTTCCGCAGCAACTTCATCGCCCGGATTCTGCTCTGGATCGATCCCGCCAATGGGCTTTCTGTGCAGCAGCAGTTTTTTCAGCCCGATCCTAAGAACCCATTGGGCGGCGATTACCGACTGGCCAAGTATTCCGACCTCAAGATCGATCAAAAGCTGCCAGACGGCGTTTTCAAGTTGAAGACAACCAAAAAGACGAAATTTGTCTCGCCCCAGTAATCTCCTTCGGTATTCCGTCCGAATCCGAACCTTAGAAACCAGCTGAAAAACAGTGTCGGCAGCTATATACTGCGAAATAGATTCGGAAAGTTGAGTTGGCATGGCAAAAGTCTTCACGATTACCGCTCTTCCCGATGTTTCGCGCAGGAAGCGTGTGCGTACCTCCGATCCCCGCTACGTTGACGGACAGAAAATGCTGGTGGAAGCCATGAAATATCTAGCCAAGGCCGACCCTGTCGCCAACCGCGAGGCCGTGGAGTTGCTTTCTGAGCATGTCCGCACGCGGTTCCGCATGACCGACTCCCCGCTCAGCTAAGACGAGGCGAGTCTCGATCCCTAATAATTATTTTTCTGGGATCAAGCGGCTTTCCTTCTGATCGATTTCTTCTCCGCGTTCAATCTCAACAGCAGTCCCGCGTTTTGCGCGCCCCAGCGCGTTTTGTTAAGTGACGGTTGACCTTCGGTCACCGACGCAAGCACTCCGATTGTGTTGACTTTCCTAATCGGACCACTAAACTTGGTGGCTAACCGGCATCACAGTCACATTGATCCTTCCCTGGGGGGCATGACATGCGTTCGGTTTTAGGGCCTTCGGTCGTTGCACTTCTCGTTCTCTGTTTCATTCTGCCAAGCGCGGCGCAAACCATCACCGGAACTATCTCAGGCGATGTCACCGACACGTCCGGCGCCGTAGTTGCGAATGCGACGGTCACCGTCGAAAGCCTGGGCACATCCGAAAAGCGCACCGCAACCACGACCTCCAGTGGCGGATATCGCATTCCCGACCTGGCGATTGGCAAATACAAAGTCACAGCCACGGCCGACGGTTTCAAGACGCTGGTGCAGACCGCAGAAGTCCTCACCGGTGCAGTCACGCGCGCCGAGTTCAAATTGCCCATTGGCCAGCGTACCGAGACCGTCGAAGTGCAGGGCAGCGCTCCTCTCATCGATCTCTCCCCCAACAACAACAACTACGTCGACAGCACAAAGATAGAGAACGTCCCACTCAATGGCCGCGACTTCAATTCTCTGCTGGCGATCACCCCTGGCGTGCAACGCGACCCCGGCGGAGGATTTCTCGCCATCAGCATCAACGGCTCGCGGACGACTTCGAACAATTACTTTATCGATGGCATGTACAACAACGATCGCTATTACGGCGATTCAGCGATCAACCAGACAGGAATTCTGGGTATTCCCGCGGTGACGTTTCCGCCCGATGCGATCGAAGAACTGAGTGTGCAGGAAACGCCGTCGAGCGAATTCGGCGTCAAGGGTGGCGCCCCGATTCTACTCACAATGAAGAGCGGTACGAACAGTTGGCACGGCGGTACGACGTGGGTAAACCACAGCGGAATCGGCGATGCCGATAATTATTTTGCCAATGCAAGCGGAAACTGCAGCGGAGTTGGCGAATGCAGGCCAACAATTATTCACAACAATCAATTTCATGCCAACATCGGCGGTCCGATTATTAAGGACAAAGCCTTCATGTTTCTGTTCTACGAGGGCCAGCGCAATATTTCCGAAGCAGTCAAAAGCAGGCAGGTTCCAACGCAGAAGGCTATCACCGCGGCTGAAAATGATATCGCCGCGAACAATCTCACGATTGATCCGGTTGGCCTGGCGCTACTGAATTATTTTCCGGTCGATACGAATCCCGCTGACAATATCCCCTGTGATTTCAACGTGGCGGGCTGTACCGATATCGGCACGATCACGCAACACACGCCGAGCCATGCCAGCAACAACGAATTCGGCGTCAAGTTTGATTACAAATTCAACACCAATAACTCGTTGGCCGTTCGCTACATTTTTGGCGACAGCCTGCAGAACGGGCCGCCATTTGCGGGGTTGCCCCCTGCTGCCGGCTTTGCGCAGGACATGTTCAACTCCTATGCGCCATCGCGGGCCCAGATGGCCGGCGCCAGTTGGACCTGGAACATATCGAATAACAAAATTCTCGAGAGCCGCTTTGGGTACACGCGGTTTTCTCAGTTAATCGGCGTCAATAATAAGGTCAATCCTCAGAGTCTCGGCATTGATACCGGCCCGCTGTCCCCGGCCGATTTCGGAGTGCCCTATGTTTACATGTATCACTTAGGGTACGGCGGCTATATTGGCGGCGTACAAGGGTACCCTCTCTCGACCCGGCCAGACGCGACCTATGACTGGTCCGAGCATTTTTCCTGGGTGAAAGGGAATCACACGATCAAGCTGGGAGGAAACTTTCAGCGCGCTTACACCAATAGCATTAGGAACGAGGCTCGTACCGGCCTGACGGTGGGCTACTTCAGCGGTTATCCGTCTTATGCATCCATCGTCCCAGGCGCATACGGGTATTCGGCGGTTCAGAATGACGTTGAAGAGTTGCTGCTCGGCAAAGCTGACGTTGCCGATCGTAGTTTCGGCGACACTCATCGGCACATCACCCAGAACAGCGTCGGCTTCTACGCCCAAGATGAGTGGAAGATCAAGCCGCGCCTTACTCTGAGCTATGGACTCCGCTATGAGATCAATGGCACCATGAAAGATTCGAACAACCTCGAGGCGGTTTTCGACCCGGTGCGTGGATTTTTGAAAGTAGGTACCAACGTCGATGCGATCCACAATGTGGACTATAAGGACTTTGGGCCGCACGCCGGAATTGCATGGGACATCTTCGGGAATGGAAAAACGGCTTTCCGTGCGGGTTATTCGCTCTCATTCGACGTGGCGAATTTCGGAGCGCTGGCTTCGCCCTATTCTTTTGCCCACGCTCACACCGGTGTCTTCACCCAGGAGAATCTTGGATTTTTTAACGTTTCCAATTCAGCGGACGTAGGCGCCGGTCTAAACTCGGTAACTCCCACCGATCCGAGCGCCACGTGTTATGATCCCAGTGCTCTGGCGAGAACGGGAGACTACGTCTGTTTTGACGCAGCGACGAATGGCCCGTTGTTTGGCGCTGCAGCCTCGACCGGCATCGCCCCCTACAACGCGTTTGACGTGGTGCCCAATCTGAAGACTCCGCGATATCACAATTTCAACGCTAGCGTTCAAAGGGAACTCTTCAGGAACAACGTTTTGACGGTGGGGTATTCTGGGCAGCGTGGACGGGATTTGATCATCTACTATGATCAGAACGCTTCGCCGCTGGGCAGCCCCTGTTCATCCGAGGCGTCGTGTGACAGTTTCCGGCCTCTAACCGGCAAGTTTATCGATCCAGTGACGAATTCCCTTCCGTTGATTCGCCACCTCATTACGGCAACGAACGAGGCAACTTCCCAATACGACAGCATGCAGGTGTCTTACAATCAGCGCGGCTGGCACGGGTTTGATACGGAATACAACCTCACCTGGAGCAAGTGTTTCGATCTCAATTCCTCGAACCGAGGTGGACAAGGAGACTACCCGCAAATCAGCAATGACAATCCGGTTGGCAGCACGGCACTTGCGCATCCCGATTTTCAGGATGGACGCGGCCTCTGTGACCACGACGTGCGCCTCAACTTTAACGTGTCCGGCGTCTACGAAGTTCCCGACATTCGTCCGCTCGGCCGCTTTGCAGGAAAGGGATGGCAGTTGAGCACGATCTATACAGCTCTGAGCGGTCACCCATTCAGCGTCTTCACCAATGGCGGCTCCGACCCGTCCGGACAGGGGCTGACCGGTTCGGCTATTCGTGGGAGCTTCGATGGCCAGCCCATCGTCATCCATCCTCGCGATGCGACAAACTACGTCTCAGACAGTTTCACGGGTGCGCTCCCAGGGACGGTGGGCAATACGCCGCGCAACTTCCTGATCGGACCTGGGCTTAGCCAATGGGATGTCACTCTAGCCAAGAACACAAAAATCGGCGAAAGGCTGAATGTGCAGCTCCGTTGGGAGGTGTACAACATTTTGAACCATGCGAACTTCTCGCGCTTCAGCCTCGACAACGGCGTGGGAAGCGCCGGCTTTGGCTCGCTTTCCGAGACACCTGATGTTGCTGCCGGAAATCCAGTCATCGCGCAAGGCGGACCGAGAAATATGAACCTCTCACTGAAAATCACGTTCTAAGGGTCCAGCTGAAGGCACCGGGAGTCTGGCCATGCTAGACTCCTTTTTTCTTATGCGGTTATCCAGGGTTCTGGCGGTGCTGCTGATTTTGGAAGTGTGCCTTGCCGCACAGCCGCCTCACACCCCTCGCAAGCCGGCCACATCTGCAATCGATTCCACTCATCCCAACATCATCCTCATCACGCTTGACACTACTCGCGCCGATCGCATGGGCTTCCTCGGTTCCACGCGCGGCCTCACGCCGAACCTTGATGCCATGGCTCGCCAGGGAGTGGCGTTCACGCGCGCTTACTCCCATGTTCCCATCACCACCGCGTCGCACACGACGATTCTTACGGGCACATATCCGCAGTTCAACCGCGTAAACGACTTTGGCGTGCCTCTCTCAGCGCGTCTCCCATATCTGCCCGACTTGTTGCACGCTCAGGGATACCACACAGGCGCGTTTGTCGGTTCGTTGATTCTCGATCCTCTGGAGGGCACGGCCCCTGGTTTTGATCGCGGATTTGATATTTATGACGCTGATTTCAATCTGCGCCGTCACGGTATGGATCGATACAAAACGGTTGAGCGCCGCGCAGGAGAGGTGGTAAATCATGCTCTGGCGTGGCTCAGCCAATTGCCCAACGGTCCCTTTTTTCTCTGGGTCCATCTGTATGACGCGCACGATCCATACGATCCGCCGGAGCCCTTCAAAACACGATTTGCATCCCAGCCTTACGACGGAGAAATCGCCTACGCTGATTCGGCCATGGGCAAACTGATCACGGAGATTCGCAAGCACGGTCTCTACGAAGAGACTTTGATCGCTGTGATGGCGGACCACGGAGAGTCGCTCGGTGCGCATGGCGAGAATACCCACGGAATCTTTCTTTATGACGAAACTCTGCATGTGCCGTTGCTATTCAAATTGCCGGGTTCGCAGGCGGCTGGCAAACATGTGGACGCCCGGGTGCGGCTGGTCGATGTTGCGCCGACAATCCTGCAGGAAGCCGGCGTGCCGGTGCCGCCGGAAATGCAAGGAGAGTCGCTGTCGGCAATGATGAAGATGAAGACGAAGGTGGCGGCGAAGATGCCGGTCCGCGCGCGGGATGCGGGGACGGCCAGTAAGAGCGACACAAAGCCTGACCCAAGAGATGCCGGTGCCACGGAAGAAGACCGCGCCGCTTATGCGGAGACGGACTATCCCCATCGCGGATTCGGTTGGAGCACGCTGCGAGCACTGCGCACTGGAAAGTATCTCTACATTCGCGCGCCTGAACGGGAACTCTACAATCAGGCGTCGGATCCTGAGGCCGCGCATAACCTGGCCTCGAGCGCAAAAGCGGTCGCGGATACCCTCGCTGGCCAACTGGATGCTTTTCGATCGAAAACCAGCCAGACTTTGGTTGAGCTGGCGAATCCCGACACCGAGCAGATGCAGAAACTGCAAGCGCTCGGTTATGTGGCTTCTGATAGCAAGACCGATCACGACGACAAACCTTCGGGTGCGGATCCGAAGACGAAGATTCAAATTTCAAACCTCCTCCACGACGCAATGTTCGACGTTGAGGACGCACGCTATCAGGAGGCGGTTCCTCTATTGAAGCGGGTGCTGGCAGAAGAGCCGAACATGCCAGTGGCCAATATGCAATACGGAATGGCGGAAGCGCGCCTGAAGAATTATGCCGACGCCATTCCTTCGCTGCAAAAGGCTTCGCAGTTGCTCCCCGACAACGGTATGGGACGCTATGAGCTTGGGCTGGCCCTGTTTGAAACCGGTGACTGGAAGGCTGCGGCGCCGGAGTTTGAGGCGGCCGTGGCCAAGGCTCCGAAGTGGGCGGATGCGCAATTTTCGCTGGCATCCGTGTATGCCCGGATTGACCGCGTGCCAGAGGCAATGGAGCATTTGGACATCAGCCTTGAACTGAATCCCAATCACTATCGCGCAAACCTGCTCCGTGGACGCCTGCTGTCGTTGCTCGGCAAACCGTCAGAGGCCCTGCCGAATCTGGAAAGAGCGGCATCGGTCGAGCCCGAGTCGCGGGAAGCGCACTTGTTTCTGGCCGATGCGTATCGCCAGCTGGGACGGATAGACGAAGAAAAAATCGAGCGTGCAAAAGCCGAGCGGTCAAAACCGCCGACGCAATAGACCGTCACAGCATTTGCCTGCCAGCAGGATAATTACCGGATAGCATTCCAGCGTGTAGCGCGGTTCTGGATTTTCGATCGTCCCAAGAAAAGCCGTACGCAGCACCAGAAAGCAGACAAATAGTCCAACCCAGCGAAGTTCCTGCCGTTTGCCGAACAGTCCCCATAGAGCCATTCCCACGTAGGCCAGGTTTAGTAAGCCGAAGCCGACCGCCAACGCCGATTCCTTCGGGTCGTCATTGAATTCCCACCACCGCACGTCCGGAGGCAGCAGGTCGGTGCGCGGACGCAGCCACATGTCCGCGATTCGCAGCAGGGGAAGAGTCATGTAGTAACGCAAAGGGTGGGCGCGAATCCGTTCCGCGGCGAGCCGGCCAAAACGCGCATCCAATTCCGGCGTCAGCTCCTCGGGCTGGTTGTAGTCGGCGATGAGCGCCAGGGTTTCATCTCTTTCACTCGGAGTGTCCATTGCCCGCGACGGCAGTTTTTCCGGATCAATCTTGTCGCCCTGAACGTTCCAATAGATCTCTTCCACCGACGCGTAATCAGCGATCCAGGTTTTGACCCAGCGATTGAAGCCCATCGGAGTCAGTTCCTCGGTCTCATTGGCATAGCGCGGAGCCAGCGGCTCGAAATGATGAAGCGTATGGAAATTTCGAATCGTCCATGGGACCAAAGGCGCGAGCGCGAAAACAGCGACGATCACGACCGCAAAAATACGGCGCCCTTTGGGGGCCGCAAACACCAGATAAAGCAAAACTGCGGCCAGCAAAATACCGCCATCCGGCCGCAGGAGGATGCAAGCGGCAATCGCCGCGCCCGTAGCGGCCCAGTAAGCGTGCCCCAGGTTCGCGCCCGTTTTGTGGGCGCTAACCTGGGCGCTGACCTGAGCGGCAGTAGCCGATTTGTTCGTCAGTCCGTTGCTCCCGCGCCCAAGTGCCGTCACCGCACAATCCAGCGCCAGCGCCGTGAAAAATATCTCCAAAGTTTCGGTGAGCGCAGCCGCCGAGTAATTCGCGAGAAACGGACACAGAGCTGCCAGCAAAAACGCAATCCGCGCCGCACGATCGGAAACCGTTCGGCGCGCAATGTCCGCGATGATGAAACAAGTTACGAGGTCCAGCAGAATCTGCGCGAGTAAAACAGGAGTGTACCGGTCCACTCCGAATATCCAGAACATCACCGCCAGAAACGCCGGATATCCGGGCAGGCGGGTGTCCGTCGGCACGATGTGCGTTACCTGCTGTACGACCTGCGTCTGGCCATAGATGCCGTGGTGCAGCCAGTTGGTCGCGAGGTCAGCATAGACGCGGGAGTCGTCGGTGACCGCAGGAAAATAGATGAGGAAAGAAATCCGCAGTATCAAAGCAGCCAGTGTGGCTCCCAGAAAAAAGCGGCGATGTTCCCGGACCAGAGACAGCACGTTGAGAATATATCGTGAAATCCGCCGTTTCCTGCCGATAACGTGTTTGACCCCCTGCCTCGCTCACCTTAGGATGAAGTGACCACAACGATGGCGAAACAGGTTTTCTACGACCCCTTGCAGGCCCGGTGGCGGCGAATTCGGCGCGTTTTCGACGCGGCAGCGCTCGCCTTCACTCTGCTGGTTATTTTTTTTATCTACAGTGCGCTGCGCAGCGAGCCGCTGCCCGACCTCTCCTGGCTCACGGAGAAGAAGCCTTATCACGCGCTGAAAGAAAACGAAAAGGCAAAGGCTCGCGAGAAGCGCCGTCTCGCCACACTGGCCCGAGCCGGTCATCGTCGCCAGACCCGCAAGCATCCTTCGCAACTTACGCTTAATTCGGAACAGGGAGTCCGCGCCGCATTCTATGTCTCCTGGGACACTGCCAGTTTCTCGTCCTTGCGTGAATACGCCCGCCAGATCGATCTGCTCTTTCCGACGTGGCTACAGGTGTTAAGTCCTGACGGACATCTTCAAGCTTCGGATACGGAAACGAACACCATGTTCGACGTGATTCGCGGCCAGTCCGTCCGTCCCGTGGACGCCAAGGTCATGCCGTTTCTTAAATCGGAAGACACCGACATGGAAGTCTTTCCCGTGGTCCAGAACTTTGACGGGGCCGACTTCGTCCCGGGTGTCAGCGCTTTTCTGATGAACCCCGAGGCTCGCGCCAACTTCCGCCGCGAGATTGGTATTTTTCTGGCTTCTGATCACTATCGCGGCCTGATGATCGATTTCGAATCCTTCCCTAAGATGGCGCAGCCCGGATATGTAGCGCTGCTCAATGAACTCTCCGGCGACCTGCACGCGAAAGGTTTGAAACTGTATGTCAGCGTCCAGGTGCGTAACGAAGACTTCGACTATAAGGCAGTTTCGGCGCCGGTCGATGGCGTCGTGATCATGAACTACGACGAACACTTCCCGGGTGGAACGCCAGGTCCGGTCGCTTCGCAGGACTGGTTCACTGACAACCTGGAATCGGCGATCAAAGAAATTCCCAAAGAGAAGCTCATCGTCGCCATCGGCAACTATGGATACGACTGGGTCGAGCGCCCCGCGAAAGGTAAACTTCCTCCCGGTGTGACCGACAAGGGCGTCTCTGTGCAGGAAGCGTGGATCGGCTCGCGCGATTCTGAGGAGGATATCGATTTCGACGGCGATGCGCTGAATCCGCATTTCAGTTATCGGGACGATGACAACTTGCGCCACGATGTGTGGTTTCTCGATGCCGTGACCGCGCTGAATGAAATGCGCGCCTCGCAGATGCTCGGCATCCAGACGTTCGCTCTGTGGAGACTTGGTGCCGAAGACCGTTCTTTGTGGCGCGTCTGGGATATGCCGGGCGAAGCCAATGCTTCGGATCGGTTGAAAGATGTGCCTCCCGGACAGGACGTCGACATGGAAGGTGAGGGCGAGATTCTGCACATCGAGGCTCGCCCTGCTGACGGCGAGCGCGAGCTTTCCATCGACAAGCAGACCGGACTGATCGATGGAGAGGACTTCAAGAGTCTTCCCGAACCTTATCGCGTAGCACGTTATGGAGCCAGCAAGAATCGGCTTGCGATCACGTTCGACGACGGTCCCGATCCGGAGTGGACACCGAAGATTCTTGACGTGCTCAAGCGGGAGCAGGTTCCCGGTACTTTCTTCCTGATCGGGATTCAGGCCGAGAAATTCGGCGGTTTGACCCAGCGCATTTATCGCGAGGGTCACGAAATCGGCAACCACACCTTCACTCATCCGGACATCAGTTCGATCGGCACAGGCTACATGAGGGTCGAACTCAATCTGACCGAGCGGCTGTTTGCCAGTCAACTCGGTGTTCGCACGATGTTATTTCGTCCACCGTATTCCGTCGACGCCGAGCCTGATACCGAGGACGAAGTCCGTCCGCTCGAACTTACGCAAAGCCTCGGCTACATCACCATCGGCAACAAAATCGACACCAAGGATTGGAACGACGATCCGGCACTCTCTCCGCAGGAAATCGCGGCGCGTGTGCTTGACCATCTTCCGCCGTGCAAGCCGAACGATCAGCAGTGCGGCAACATTATCCTGATGCACGACGGCGGTGGAAACCGCGAACGGACGGTGCTCGCTCTGCCGCTGATCATCGATGGTGCTCGCGCCCGCGGCTTTGAGTTCGTCCCCGTCTATGAGTTGATGGGGAAAACGAAAGCCGACGTGATGCCGCCGCTGAAACCGGGCGAGTACTGGTCGGCACTCCTCAACTGGATCAGCTTCGCGCTCTTTGGCGCGACGATTACTCTGATTACGGTCGTCTTTTTCCTCGGCGACATTCTGATGACTGGACGCCTGATTTCCGTCGGTGTCCTCGCCATCTATGATCGTCTCCGCTCCCATATTTATGGAACGCCGGAACAGATCGCCGCTTTCCATCCGCTGGTCGCGATCTTAATTCCCGCCTACAACGAAGAGAAAGTCATCGAACGAACGATCCAGGGCGCGCTCGATTCGGACTATCCCAACCTTCATGTGGTGGTGATCGACGACGGATCGAAAGATCACACGCTGGAAATTGCTCGTCGCACCTTCGCCGCCGAAGAGGCTGCCGGCCGTGTCGTGATTCTCACCAAGCCCAATGGGGGCAAAGCCGAGGCGCTTAATTTTGGATTGGAGCATATCCGCGATGCCGAGTTTTTCGTCGGAATCGATGCCGATACCATCATCGCTCCCGATGCTATTACCCGGATGATTCCGCACTTCCTCAATCCAAAAGTCGGAGCCGTCGCCGGCAACGCCAAAGTCGGAAACCGGGTGAATCTCTGGACCCGGTGGCAAGCTCTCGAATACATCACCAGCCAAAATTTTGAGCGCCGTGCGCTCAACACCATGGGAGCGGTGAGCGTGGTTCCGGGAGCGATCGGCGCGTGGCGCATCGAAGCTGTCCGCGAAGCCGGAGGCTACCACGTTGATACCGTCGCCGAAGACGCCGATCTGACCATGGCGTTGTTGCGCAATGGCTACCGCGTCGAATACGAAGATATGGCGCTCGCTTTCACCGAAGCTCCTACCAGCGCCAATGCGCTCATGCGCCAGCGCTTCCGCTGGTCGTTTGGAATCCTGCAGGCCGTTTTTAAACACAAAAAAGTCTTTGCGCGTAAAGGAGCATTGGGGTTTGTCGCGCTCCCAAACATTCTGGTCTTCCAGATTCTGCTGCCGCTGGTCTCGCCCTTCATTGATGTGATGTTTGTGGTCGGCGTGATCTGGTATTTCCTGCAAAAATATTTTCACCCCGAATCGAACGACCCGGCGAGCTTCCAACGCCTGCTCTTGTTCTTCTTCGCTTTTCTGGTGATCGATTTCATCGCGTCGTCGATCGCATTCATGCTGGAACGTCGGCAACCGGAAGCGCGCGAAGACGCCTGGCTGCTGAGCCAGGTGTGGTTGCAGCGCTTCGCCTATCGTCAGGTCTTTTCTCTCGTCCTGTTCCGCACGTTGAAGCGAGCGATTCAAGGCTTACCATTCGCGTGGGACAAACTGGATCGCACCGCGGCGGTTAAGTATGTTTCTGCGGAACGCAAGAATAAGGATAAGGATAAGGATTCGGTCAAGGTCTGACCTGAGGCGCGAGGTCAGCGCGACAACGGGGATGGCACTTTCAATCCCGTCGTGACCTACGCTTCAGCGGCAACTTGCGCTAGGGCTTCCACTTCTGCAAAAACACGATGATGTCGTCAGGATCAAGAGACCTTGCCGACTCCCACTCGCCATTTTTCTGCGCAAATACCACTTTGCCGTCAGCGTCGAGAACCGCTAGCGCCGGGATTCCTTTGTTGAGTGGAACCTGATATGCCTCCGCGAGATCGTTGTTCTTCTTCCCGTCGTCGCCAATGTCCACATGCACAACGTGAAAATTCTTTTCTAACAATGGAGCGACATCGGCCTGATGAAACGCCTGATCCAGCACGTGGCAGTCGTAGCACCAGTTGGCACCGAAGACCAGAATCACGCGCTGCCGACCTTTCTTTGCCGCCGCGACGGCTTCCTCAATTTCCGCCTTCGCAACCGCGTCTTTGCTATATAGATTCGGATTCGGTTTCAGCGCCGGAGCCATCTTAACCACGTCGGAATGCCCCGCCACCACGATGCGCCAAGTGTCCCCCTGTTTTTGCCACGCCTGCTGTTCGGTTACGTAGCGCGTCCGCGGACCATCGGGCGTTTTCATCTTCATCGATACAGCCAGCGTCACTAGGTGGAGCCCACTCTGGTCCGTCTCTTCGACCGTGTTGACCTCGAAGTCAGTCATGCCAGACGCAAGGAGCTTTTGCCAGAAATCGGTCTCAGGCGAGATGCCGGGCGTTGGCTTCTGGCCTTTGGCCATGAAGTTTGCGGGAGGTTCGGTCGAGTACTGACTCTTGAGGGAAGCGATGTCGGCCGCTGTCAGGGAACCCTTCCACTTCTCAACTCCGTCAAATTTCTCTGCGGGCGTCTGGGCAACCGCGCCGATAGAAGACAGGAGGAGCACAAATGCGGAAAGAACACGATTGCTCATTGAGAATGCCTCGCTCGAATTATAGACGGACTCTTTGGGCATTCAGCCGCAACAGTCGCTGTCCGCCAACTCCTCAAACCGGGGTGTAAAATTAAGGGTCGCGGATAGCCGCGCCCGATTAATGTTCCCGGAAAGGATCCCTATGGCAACCACCGAAGCGCCGCCGCGTATTCAGCTCAATTTGCATCAAGGTCCGTTTAAGAATGAGGCGTTCGTCGACTTCAGCAAAGAAGAGAACGTGCGCAAAATGCGCTCCGCCATCGAGAAGGTGCGTGGACAGCTTGGACGCGAATACGATCTGATCATCGGCGGGAAGCGGATCAAGACCTCAGACAAAATCAAGTCGATCAATCCCGCCAAGCCTTCGGAAGTGGTCGGCGTTCATCAGAAAGCGGGAAAGGATCACGTTGAGCCGGCCGTGCAGGCGGCGCTGACCGCGTTCACCCATTGGAGCCGGACGTCGGTCGAAGAGCGCGCGTCGCTTCTGTTCCGCGTGGCTGACGTGATGCGCAGCCGCAAGCTCGAATATATGGCTTGGCTGGTTTTCGAAGTGTCGAAGAATTGGCCGGAAGCCGATGCCGATATTTCCGAAACGATTGATTTCTGCGAGTTCTACGCGCGCGAGGCGTTGCGCTTTGCGCAAGCCGAACCGCCCGTGCAACTGCCGGGTGAACGCGACACCTTGACCTATATTCCACTTGGAGTCGGCGCGGTGATTCCGCCGTGGAATTTCGCCTGCGCCATCATGGCGGGCATGACACTGGCCTCGATCGTCAGCGGCAATACTGTCGTCCTGAAGCCGTCGAGCGATTCACCAACAATCGCCGCGAAGTTTGTTGAGCTGCTCGAAGAATGTGGGATGCCGGAAGGCGTTGTGAATTTCTGTCCTGGCGGAGGCGCAAGCTTTGGCGACGCTCTGGTGGCGCACGCGAAGGTTCGCTACATCGCGTTTACCGGTTCGCGCGAAGTCGGATTGCATATCAACCAAACGGCGGCGAAGCAGCAACCGGGGCAGCTCTGGATCAAGCGCACTGTTCTTGAAATGGGCGGCAAGGATGCGGTGATCGTCGAAGCCGATGCGGACATCGATTCGGCAGTCGAAGGTGTGGCACAGGCTGCCTTCGGCTTTCAGGGGCAGAAGTGCTCGGCGTGTTCACGGGCGATTATCGACGAGCGCGTTTACGACAAGTTCATCGAGAAACTCAAAGCGCGCGTCGAGAAAATTACGATCGGAGACCCGACGCTGAACCCGGGTATGGCCGCGGTGATTAACGAAGGCTCGATGAACGATATCCTGCGTTACATCGAGATCGGCAAGAAAGATGGCCGCCTGATTACCGGCGGCGCGCGTGACACGAGTGCCGGTGAAGGATATTTCGTTCAGCCGACCGTGATTGCTGACATTCCGGCGAAGTCGACACTCGAGCAGGAGGAGATTTTTGGTCCGGTGCTGGTCCTGATCAAGTCGCGCAACTTCGATCACGCACTGGAAATCGCCAACGATACCGAGTTTGGTTTGACGGGCGCGGTTTATTCCAGTTCGCGCGAGAAGTTGGATCGCGCGGTGCGCGAGTTCCACGTCGGCAATCTTTATCTCAATCGCAAATGTACGGGCGCGATGGTCGGTGCGCATCCCTTCGGCGGCTTCAATATGTCGGGGACGGATTCGAAGTCAGGCGGCCCGGATTATCTTTACCTGTTCACGCAGGCCAAGAGTGTCGGCGAAAAAATCGTGTAGAGACGGGATCTTGTCTCGTCACTCTCGGATGTCATTTCACTTTTCCCGATAGATACATTTCCGCGACTCGGTCGGCAAATTTGTTGGGCCGAGCCTCGGCAAGATTGGTCAGGACCACGACTGTTAGCTGGTCATCCACGTAGCGCGAGATCTCTGTCTCGAAGCCCTGCCACGCCCCTTCGTGTTCGATCACGCGATGCCCGTTCCTGGTTTCGATGAACCAGCCAAAGCCATAGTGCCCAGAGTTTGGCTTGCCGTTCGTGAGTTTGGCCACAGTCCACATCTGGTCGAGGCTGGATTTCTTCAGGACCTTCTCGCTATACAGCGCAGCGTCCCATTTGGCGAGATCGAGAACCGAGAAGTACAGGGCGCCGTCGGCGGTCGTGTTTAGAGTTGGCGAGACCCACTCCTGATTCTTTAACTCTCCGTTCTTCAATTCTCCCTTCACCAATCGGTAGCCCGCGGAACGATTCGGAACGATATCGGCTTCGCTGATGATGCGAGTCGTGCTCATACCGAGCGGACGGAAGATTCGCTCTTGCAGGAAATCTCCGTAGAACTGGCCCGAGACTTTGTGGATCACGACGCCAAGTGTGAGAAAGCCGAGATTGCTGTAGCTCCAGCTTGTGCCCGGAAGATAGGCCAGCGGGATACCCTCGAGGATCTTGATCAGATCCGCTTCGGTGTAGTCCTTCCGCATATCGAAGTCTTTGGGATAGTCGGTGAATCCGGCCGTGTGGCTCAGCAGTTCGCGGATGGTGACCTGCTTCCAGGTTGCTGGCGCATCGGGAAAGTATTTCGTCAGCGGATCTTCGAGGCCAATCTTTCCTTCTTCTACCAGCATCATGACGGCGGTTGCGGTGAACTGCTTGCCGACCGATCCGGATTGAAAGATCGACTCGGGCTTGACGGGCACTTGCAGTTCGACGTTCGACAGACCGTAGCCCTGTGCGCGAATGATTTTGCCTCCGCGCGCTACCATGAGCGCCAGTCCGGGTACGTGCTGTTTTTGCATTTCGGACTGGACGTAGTCGTCGACGGGATCGGATGGGGCAGTGGCAAGTGTGGGAACAAGAGCGAGAGACAGGAGGGCCCAGCGGAGAACGGTCTTCATCTTCATAGGTCCGGATATGTTACAGGTTCGAGCCGGTGGAATGAAGCAGTTCGCGAGTCGTCATACTACAGGGCAAGAAAAAAGGCCGCCCTCGGGCGGCCTTTAGTTTGGTGATGCAAAATTAGTTGCTGATGCCCGCGCTTTGTGTGGCTTGGGGGATGGCTGCGGCTGCCGTCGCGGCTGCGGCTTCGTTCAGGATGCGGTGGTGGATGGTGAATAGCGCCAGTTCCAGGCGGTCCGAAACGCCGATTTTGTCGTAGACGTTTCGCAGGTAGTTCTTGATGACCTGCTCGGTGGTACCGAGTTGGGTGGCGATTTCCTTGTTCTTGTATCCCTGAACGATGAGGGCCACAATCCGGAGTTCCTTGGCGGTCAGGCGGTCGCGGACGCGCAAGCCGACCATATCGTTCTCGGTCAACTCGCTCGGCACGGCCATGTCCTGCACCCAGTTTTCGCCGCGCGCGATTTTGCGGACGCAGTCGACGAGGGCGGGGCTGGTGACATTGCGATAGACGACGCCGTGCGCTCCGGCAGCCATATAGCGTTGCGCGCTCTCGCCAGTATCGGCGAGGACGACAACGCGGGTTTTATTCTTGTTGGCGGCCGAGAGGACGGAGTTGAAATCGGAGTGGAACCCTCCGGCAATGATCAGCACGGCGGCCCGGAACTTGTCGAGCGCCATGAACATTTGCTCGGCAGTTTGCGCCTGGGCCACAATGCGCATTTCGTCTTCTACGGCCAGAACTTTAGCAATGCCGGCGCGAAATATCGCCTGATTGTCGGCCAGAATGAGCTTCAGCATGGATAGTGCTCCCCGTTAACTGTTGCGAACGAATTCGTAAGAATCGATGACGCAAGCGACGCCCCGGTTCTCTCCGGAGCCAGCGCTGGCATTGGGCTCGTCGGTCCGCACCACGCGACCGCGGCATTGAATGACAACATCGTCCTTGCCGCCCGTGACTTCCGGCGGCAGGGTGATTTCAAACTCCACAGGTGAGCCGACTTCAAGTGAAGCATCGGCACGGATATAGACACCGGCGGCGCTCAGGTCGCCGGTCATGCCGCTGGCATTGCCAACGACTCCCTCACCATGAATCTTGATCGGCAAATGTAGTGGAAACCTTTTCCCGGTACGCGCTTCGGACACAGTTCCTCCTCTGCCCATCGCTTCTGGACCCAACCCCAAAGCCGGAAAATACCACCCTCCGACCCAAAGCATGATGAGCAGCTAACGGGGTTATATCACACCCAATACCCCAGAAGAAAAATAGAACAATCACTGGGTTACCGAGGTAATACCAGTAGAAAGTAGGTACGTCCTCAAGTGTGAGCGTTGATTTCGGCGTCGAAAAAAGGCAAATGGCGGGGGAAATGCCCACGCCGACGGGTGAATCTAGGCAAATCCGGAAAGAAATGGTTAAAAACCCAATGAAAGGGAAGTCGTCGGCTCTTGCCGGTCGATGTTGGCTGTTTACGGCCACGTTTTTGATATCGACACCACCACGCTGGTGGGCTATACAGACATGGACGACGGCGGACGGAGGACGCAGGGCGCGTGGTCATTATATTGATGGGGGTGGCGGGGGCGGGCAAGACCACCATCGGACGCTTGCTGGCGAAACAACTGGCATGGGAGTTCGCCGATGGAGACGACTATCATTCGGAGGCGAACGTTCAGAAGATGAGCAGCGGTATTCCCCTGACCGATGCCGATCGCGCCCCGTGGCTCGCCGCGTTACGAGAGCTGATTTCTGGATGGATCGGCAAAGGGACGAATGCAGTGCTGGCGTGTTCGGCGCTGAAACGAGAGTATCGTGAGGCGCTCGCTACCTCGCCGCAAGTTCACTTCGTCTATCTCAAGGGATCGCCTGAGGTGTTGCGAGAGAGAATGCACAGGCGAGCCGGCCACTTCATGACCGAGCGAATGCTGGCGAGCCAACTGGCGACGCTCGAAGAACCGGACGACGCCAACGCCATCGTTGTCGATACTGACCGGTCGCCCCTGGAGATTGTGGAGGAGATTCGACGGCAGATTGAGAACCTCGTTTGAGGCGTGCGGAAAACGCACCCGAACGCCCACCGAGTGAAGTAGTACCGACCACTGAGGGAAAGCGCAGTGCATGAAATTGAAGAAGTGGTGGTACGCAAGCTGACCTGGCGGCTCGTTCCTTTTCTGTTTCTTCTTTACATCGTCGCTTATCTGGATCGCATCAATGTCGGCTTTGCCGCTCTCCAGATGCGAGAACAGCTCGCGCTCACCGATGCCGTCTACGGTCTGGGCGCCGGGATGTTTTTTGCCGGATACTTCTTTTTTCAGGTGCCGAGCAACCTGGCGTTGCAGCGCATCGGCGCGCGACGCTGGATCGCTTTGCTGATGACACTGTGGGGAGTGATTTCGTCCTCGATGCTGCTGGTCAGCGGGCCACGCAGTTTCTACTTGTTGCGCTTTCTGCTGGGAGCCGCGGAAGCTGGATTCTTTCCCGGCGTCATTCTCTATTTGAAGAACTGGTTTCCCGCGCAGGCGCGGGCGCGCACAGTGGCGCGATTTATGACGGCTGGGCCGCTGTCAGGTGTCGTCGGCGGACCCTTATCGGGTGCTCTGCTTGGCCTGCATCTCAAGTTCGGATTGTCGGGATGGCAATGGATGTTCTTGATGGAGGGCATTCCGGCGATCCTGTTGGGCGCGGTGACGTTGACCTATTTAATCGACCGGCCCGAGGAAGCGCCGTGGCTTCATTCCGAAGAGCGCGACTGGCTGATTGAGAACCTGCGGCGCGAACGGGAGCAGGTGTCGTCTTGGGCGAGCACAGGTGTTTTTTCGGCGTTCCGCAACCCGCAGGTCTGGATGCTGGCTCTGGTCTACTTCGGGCTGAATACGGTTTCGTACGGCGTGAGCCTGTGGCTGCCAACACTGATTCACAGCGTCTCGGGAGTCGGCAATTTCACCATCGGCCTGCTGTCGGCAATTCCGTATCTGGCGGCCGCGGTGGCGATGGTGCTGGTGGGATTGCACTCGGATCGCAAGCACGAGCGTCGATGGCACACAGCGTTGCCGGCCTTCACCGGAGCGTTGGCGCTGATCGGCGCAGCATATTCAACCTCTGTCGCGCCCGCAATTCTCGCGATCAGTATTGCCACGTTGGGCGTTTTTTCGATGCTCGGGCCGTTCTGGGCAATGCCAACGTCGCTGCTCTCGGGCACGGCGGCCGCAGCAGGGATTGCATTCATCAATTCGGTAGGAAACCTGGGCGGATTTGTTGGTCCCTATGTAATTGGTCTGGTGCGGACGTCGACTGGGCAGTTCAAGGGAGGACTGCTGTTGGTCGGCGCTGCGCTGGCGACCAGTGGCGCGATTGTGCTGATGGTTGGGTTCAACGTCGATCGAGTCCAGGGCAAGGGCTCAACCGCCGAGGACACAGAAGTGCCCGGAGCGAAAGAAACGAACCGCTAGGCGCAAAGATCGAAAAGCGCGAAGTGCTGCGATACCCGCAAGCGATGCCCGTTGTTACCTCTAGGTTGATTTAGGCTGGGCGACCGTAGGGTCAAAGGTGGGCTGCACGATGAGATTATGCCGCCGCGCGACTCGACGTCGCTTGGATTCCTCGAGCGAACTGGAGGCGGCAATCGCACAGAGTACAAAAAACACAGCAGCGTTCGCCGGAATCTGCAGATTGAAATCGACAAAGCTGTGGACAAGAATTCCCATGATACCGAGCAAGGCCGCAACCGTGACCGAGCCCGTCGCGGTTTCCGTCCAATTGTTCAGCTTGCCTTTTGCCCGGCGAATCACCACCACCATGAACCATACCGCGATGGAAAATCCGGCAAGCCCGGTTTCGACCAGCAGTTGCAGGTAGTCGTTGTGCGCTTCGTTTACGAAGAATGTTGTGTAGAAGCTGCGAAACTCGGGATAAACGACGGGGAAGGTACCGAGACCCCAACCCAGTAACGGTTTCTTCAGAAACATGCGGAAGCAATCGCGGTCGATCGTCATGCGCACGCCACCGCTGATCTCTTCACGCGCTTCGGAGTGAATGCTCGCCAGCCGGCGCGTCAGTTCGTTGCCTCCGAGCCAAACCAGAAACACAATCACGGACGAAAGGATCACTCCCAGCACGAGAGCCTGCTTCCAACTGTCCCCGCGCTTGCGCGCCAATAACAATCCGAGCACGATGAACTGCACCACCAACGCGACCATGCCTCCGCGAGAGCCGGAGAGAAAAACGCTGGCCGCCATGAGTGCTGCGACTCCAGCGGCCGCAGTTTTGCGGTTTCCTTCCGTGAAGTGAGTGGCTGCCAGTACCAGCGGGAACGGAGTCAGCATTTCCATCAAGCCGGCATAGTGATTGTGATTGACGTAGGGCCCGTAAATCGCGCCGCCTTGCTCGAGTGACCAAATCCAGTACAGTTTCCCGTTCGGCGCCATGCCCTGAAGCACGGCAAAAGCCGAGACCACTGCGCCATAGACCGTGATCGCCTGGGCCATCATTTCGAATTGAGAAGAACGTCGCAGAGCTTGACTCACAACAAATGCCAACATGCCGTAGGCGGCGTAGAGCATTGCGTTAGAAAAAGTGACGTGGCGATAGGCCGTCAAGCCCGCGAAGCGTTGCAACAGCACCAGGGCAAAGAAGGCTGCCATCGGGAGATAGAGCGCGTTGTCGACAACGATCAGTTCCCGGTTCATCCACTGGCGCGCCGCCCAGAGACCGAGCAACAACAGGGACGCGGTTTCCAAAGCAAAGATTGACCAGGGTTCAACAGCGCCAAAGGCTAGGGGGGCCGCTAAAAGTACAGCCCAAGCCGCTCCCAGCACAGCGAGGTTTGTGATCCTCGGCTGCGAGACCTTGGTGACCGGCGCGGGTTGGGGCGGCGTGGCCAAAGCGGTGCTCATGGCGTTTTGGAATCCTCGGAGGAGGTTTCGCTGGAATCGGCGGGCGAAAGCTCAAAGTCGTCAAGCCAGAGTTTGCCGCGAATCGGAGAGCCGGCCGGAAAGCGCTCGATAACCAGCGCCAGCAGAGTCGTGGTCGAAGGAGTGGTCACCTGGGTATGAACCTCCTTCCAGAAGTCGGCGTCGCGCAGCGAGTCGCTCACGAAAAGTGGCGTACCGGTGTAAGCATCGCGTAAAACGATCTGGGGTCCACCGGCGCCTTCGAAGTCGGCTGACTTATAGAACGCGGAAAAGTCATAGGTCGTGGCGCCGTGCACGGGAATGACCTGCGCAATTCCGGCGTCACTAATTCCCGGTCCTTCGAAAGTGAGCGACAGAGAGCGATGGCCCTGACGAAAATCGCTCGGATCGAGCAACGGTTTAACGCCAGTTCGATTGGTGTAGTTCCAGTCAAAGCCACCGTTCAAAATGTCTAGACTGAAATCGCCGTTGACCACCAGATTGTCTTCGGTGGGCAGGTAAGCCGAGAGGCCGAGCGTATCGGCGGATTGCTGCCAAGCGGCCATCGCAGCGTCAGGCCGGTGCACCTGGATCAGGTAAGCAACCTGATTAAAGAGATATTGGTTGGGAAACTTTTCGTGTAAATCGGCAAGCCGCCGCCAGGCTTTGATGGCGCCCTCGGTATCCTGTTTGCTTCGCAGGAGATTCAAAAAGGCGTTGAGGGAATCAGGGCGAGCGGGCACCACGTATTGCAAGAGTGCGTCCGCGTCGGGGCGTGCGCGCCAGCTGGCAACTAGGGCGGCGTTGGCCAGTTCGTTGTCATTTTCGACAACCACGTGAAATTCGCGCAGAGCGCGATCAATGTCGCCATCAATGAGGAAGAAGTTCGCCGCTTCCCATGCAGCTTTGGGCGCGGTGGGTTCGGCTAGCAGTGCGCGGTTCAGAGCGTCGCGCTGGCCGGCGATATATCCCGTGACCTGGTACGCCCCGGCCAGATCGAACCAGTAGCGGGCATCGTGGGGATTGAGATCGACCGCAGCTCGCAGGTTTTCGATTGCGGGTTGGGGATCGCCTGCAACAAACTCATAGTATCGGCCGAGTCGATAGCGATAATCGGCATTGCCCGGAGAAAGAAATACGGCGCGCCGCAAGCTGCCTAATTCAGCACGCGAAGCGAATACACTGGCAACGAATTCCGTGGCGGTGAGAAAAAAATAGCAACACGCGAGTATCCCGAGTACGGCGGCAAACTGCCAACGGCGCGGGTTTACCAGTGGAATTCTCATTTCACGTCAGCGGAAGAGCTAGACTGCTTTCGGCTCGGTCGTGCTTCCCGCATCAACAGGATCTTCCTGATAGTAGTGGCCGTATTTACCCTGATACTCGTAATAGTAGTAATAGTCGGGAGAGGTTAGATCGACGGCGTTGAGCAGGACTCCGGCAACGTGAGCGTTGACCTGCATCAGGATCTCGCGCGACCGCCGCAACGCTTGTTTCGTAGTTTGTCCGGAACGGATCACAAGGATCGTTGCATCCGCCCGGGGCGAGAGCACCACGGCGTCGGTTACGGAAAGCGTGGGCGGCGTGTCAATGACAATGTGATCGTATTGTTCGCGCAACTCGGTCAGCAAGTCTCTCATGTTGGAAGAGGCCAGCAATTCCGCAGGATTCGGAGGCGGCGTGCCCGCTGGCAAAATGAAGAGATTGGGTAGGATCGGCGAGGTCGTAATGGTCTGCTGCATCGTCGCGCTTCCGGTCAACACGTTGCTGAGACCACTGCGCGGACCCATGCCGAGAGTCTTGTGAACACTCGGGCGTCGCAAATCAGCATCCACCAGAAGAACGCGGACTCCCTTTTGTGCCAGCACGATTGCCGTGTTGATACTGGTGGTGGTCTTGCCCTCCTGCGGACGCGCACTGGTCACCATGATGATTTTCGGAGGCGCTCCCAGGTTCGAAAGCAAAAGAGAGGTTCGCAAAGCGCGATACGATTCCGCCATCTGTGATTGCGGGCGGATTTGCGTCACGGTTTCCACGACTTCGCGGGCAGCCGTGAGAGCAAGGCGCTTGGCGTTTGCGCCCCGGCCACCGGGGCGAGAGCCGAGCGGAATCATTCCTAGTGACGGGAGACCCGAGATCGCCGTTGCCTGTTCCGGAGTGCGAACCGTGTTGTCCATGTTCTCGAGCAGGAAAGCAAGTCCAACGCCCGAAATAACTCCCAGAACGAGGGCAAATGACAGGTTACGCGGAATATTTGGCTCGCTCGGCGCCGTCGGCACGCGCGCCGCATCGATGATGCGAAAATTGTTCGAACGCAATCCGGCGGTGACGCCGGCTTCCTTCAATTTCTCGAGCAGACCTTCATAGAGAGTTCGGTTGCTGTCGAGGTCACGTTTCAGGATGCTGTATTCGATTGCGCTTTCGTTCAGTTTGTTGGCTTCTTGTTTTTGCTTTTCGAAAGCATCGCGCAACATATTCTCGCGCTGCAAAGCGCCCAGGTAACGACCCTTGAGGTGGTCAACCGCCTTGTTGGTTTCCACCTGGAGTTCACGGTCGATTTCCTTCAGTTGGTTATTGAGTTGGATAACCTTGGGATACGACGGGCCGAACTGCGTGCTCAGTTCAGCGACGGAAAGCGAAAGGCTCGCCTGTTGTTCACGCAGCTTGTCCGAGAGTGCGGTACCGCCGTTCGGATTATCGGAAATGATCGCCGCCGCTACGACTTCCGGGTCGGTCGACTGTGTCTGGCGATAGACCGCCTCTTTCTGCATGCGGTCGAACTCAGCCTCGGTCATTTCTTTATTGAGTTCGTCAAGCTTTTCCGTAGTGATGTTGGTCTTCTCGTCGGCTCCGACGATCTCGTGCTCTTTCTGGTAACGGACGAGTTTTTCCTGCGAAGTCTCCACCTTCATCTGCAAGTCGACGAGCTGTTTAGAGAGCCAGTCAGAGGCTTGCATGGTGGATTCGAACTTCGTCTTGAAGTTCTGCTCGACATACGTAGCCGCGAGCGTGTTGACAACGCTGGCGGCAAGCTGCGGATCGGTGCTGGCGAAATGGATCTCCATGATTCTGGTGTTCGGGATCAGAGAGACGTGGAGCCTTCCATGAAACATCCCCAACAACGAGGAAACGCGGTTGGAGTCGGTCTGCAGCGGGTCGGCGACCAGATTGGCCTGCTTCTGATCGGCATGGCCGCCAAACTCGGGCCGCTTATCCAGATTCAATTGACGGATAACCTGCAGCGCCATGAGATCGCTCTGCAGGATACGGACTTCAGTGTCTAAATCGCTTTGCTCGTAAACGTAATCTGTGTCGGGCGCCGAATCCTTAAAAGAAATCAGGTTCGAATCCGCTTTATTGACAGCGATGCGGCCCACAGCGTCATACACGGGAGTCTGACGCAGGCTCGCGATCGCCACTGTCATAAAGATGCCGATTACAACCGCGCTCACCAGAAACTTGCGCTTGATAAGAACGCGCATGTATTCACGGAGAGTCGAATCCTGAGAAGGTAACGGGTTATAAATAGCGGCATGCATCGGCCTCAGGAACTCGGCCGGTTCGCCGGAATGCATGTCGCGCATTCCGTCGTTATTACGTGGAACGTCATTTCGGGGAACCAGGGGTCCCAATGACATTATTACTCCTTAAAAAGCTACTCCATTATGATGAACACGGCGCCACGGAAGGCGACGACTCACACAGCTTTCTCTCCAACCAACCTGCTTGAGTAAGCCGGACATGTCAAGAGCGGGCCGTTATGAGGAATTTGCCTGATTTTAGCATCTTGGGAGCGAGAAACAGACAGATTTTAACGTTTGGCGATGTTGATTCCGGTCTTGGTCCGCCGAAGCCAGAACCGGCGAATCCTCTCGACTTTGGAGGGCGACACGCAACCTGCGGAACCCTCGGCTGCGCGCCCACCCCGAGCTTGGTCGGCTATACTATCGAGCACAAGACGTTACCTGAAAAGGAACTTGCGAGAGGCCTGTGGCATCCCTAACGGGATGTCCCTAACACGAATCGCGGTGTCCTTGCGAGGGTGGCGGACAGGTTGCGAAGGACAAGAATGCTGAATTGGCCGCAAGAATCGATACTGGTAACCGGTGGCACCGGATCGTTTGGGAAGAAGTTTGTAGAAATCATGCTGCGCGACTACCACCCGCAAAGACTGGTGGTCTTTAGCCGGGACGAGTTGAAGCAGCACGAGATGAGAACATCCGGGTTCGATCATCCGTCCCTGCGGTATTTTATTGGGGATGTGCGGGACGTGGAGCGGCTAAAACGTGCCTTGTCAGGCGTGACGGTCGTGGTCCACGCGGCGGCGCTCAAGCAGGTTCCAGCCTGCGAGTACAACCCGTTTGAAGCAATCCAGACCAATATTATCGGCGGGCGCAATGTCATCGATGCCGCTATCGATCAAGGGGCGCGTCGCATTCTTGCTCTCAGCACCGACAAAGCGGTGAATCCGATCAATCTTTACGGCGCCACAAAGTTGTGTGCAGAGAAGGTGTTCGTCCAGGCGAATGCATACGCCGGGGCTCGGAATACGCGCTTTAGTTGCGCGCGCTATGGCAATGTGGTGGGAAGCCGCGGTAGCGTGATTCCGGTTTTTCTGGAGCAGCGGCGGCGGGGCAAGATCACCATCACCGATCCGCGGATGACGCGCTTCTGGTTGACTCTGGAGCAAGGCGTCAAGTTTGTGATTCGCTGCCTCGAACAGATGCACGGCGGCGAGATTTTTGTGCCGAAGATTCCCAGCATGCGTTTGCTCGATCTGGCGGAGACCATTGCCCCGGGCTGCCAGGTGGAGACCATCGGGATTCGTCCGGGAGAAAAGTTGCACGAGGTACTGGTCTCCGAAGACGAGTCACGGCAAACGCTCGAGACCGAAGACATGTTTGTGATCCAGCCTTCGCACCCCTGGTGGAAATCGGAAAACTGGGTCAACGCCAAGCCTCTGGCGGAGGGTTTTCGCTATTCGAGCGACACCAACGAACACTGGCTCACTCGGCGCGAACTGGAAGAACTGGTGACGCCGGAAGCGAGTGATGCGGAAGCGGTCCCGACCTCGGCCTAGCTTTTAAGCCTGGCTAACAAGGATGAGCGCTCTAAATACAAAACCGGAAATGCTTGCCATTCACGGGGGAACGCCCGTGCGCGAAAAACTGTTGCCGTATGGACGGCAGAGCCTCGATGACGCGGATATCGAAGCCGTTGTCGAGGTTTTGAAATCGGACTGGCTGACGACCGGCCCCAAGGTTCGTGAGTTCGAAGAACAGTTTGCCGCGCGAGTCGGAGCGGAACATGCCGTCAGCTTCAGTTCGGGCACGGCTGCATTGCATGGTGCAGCTTTTGCCGCCGGGCTTCGTTCGGGGGACGAAGCCGTCACGACGCCGATGACCTTTTGTGCCACCGCCAACTGCGTTTTGTATCAGGGAGCGACGCCGGTGTTTGCGGATGTCTCGGCGGACACGTTGAACCTGGATCCGGGCGAAGTCGCGAAGAAAATTAATTCGCGTACCAAGGCGATCATCGCGGTCGACTATGCGGGGCATCCCGCCGCCCTCGATGAACTGGGTGAGCTTTCAAGAAAGCATCGACTGCTTCTGATCGAAGACGCCTCGCACGCCCTCGGTGCGGAATACCGGGGGAAACGAGTCGGCAGCATCGCCGACATGACTACGTTCAGCTTTCATCCGGTCAAGCATTTGACCACCGGAGAAGGCGGGATGGTTGCGACCAACGACCCACGACTAGCCGAGACGCTGCGGCGTTTTCGCAATCATGGCATCAGCAGCGAAGCGCGCGATCGGCAGGATGCGGGGCAGTGGTTTTACGAGATGGTCCTGCTCGGCTTCAACTACCGGTTGACGGATATCGCCTGCGCTCTCGGCATCTCGCAACTGGAAAAGCTGCCGGCGAACCTGGCGCGGCGTCGTGAAATCGCTGCGCAATATGCGACGGCATTCCGTGGCTTACCCGGGATCGCTATACCAGTCGTCCGAGAAGACGTGAATCCGGCATGGCATCTGTATCCAATCCGTCTCGAGTTGGAGAATCTTGCTGTGGACCGGGCAGAAGTCTTCCGGGCGCTGCGAGCGGAGAATCTGGGTGTGAATGTGCACTACATCCCCGTTCATCGGCATCCCTATTACCGTGAGAGCTTCCCGTCCGGGGGAAGATATCCGGTGGCCGAAGATGCGTACCAACGGCTGATCAGTCTGCCGATGTTTCACTCCATGACGCCGCAGGATGTGGATGACGTGATTCATGCGATGCGCAAAGTCATGACCTTCTTTTATGTCCAACTGCCGAACGAGGGCAAGAGCGAGCGCGCACGCCTGCTCGAGAGCGGAGCAAGATAGGTTCAATGTCAAGCGTTTCCGACTGGGTCGGCTATCGGGCTCTGGTGATTGGGTGCGGCTCCATTGGCCGTCGCCACGCCAGAAATCTCAAAACGCTCGGCGTGCGAGAGCTGGGCTTCTGCGATACCAATCCGGAAGCGTTGAAACAATGTTGCGATGAGTTGAACGGAGAAGCCTTCAGCGACTACGAGCAGGCGCTTCAGGTCGTCCGCCCGGACCTGGTACTGATCTGCACGCCGCCGGTTTATCACGTCGAAGCGGGACTGGCTGCACTGCGCGCGCAAGCGCACGTATTTATCGAGAAGCCACTCTCCCACGAATCGGAAGGAATCCAGGCGCTGATTTCCGAGGCGCGACGCCGGGACCGCAATGTACAGATCGGCTATAACATGCGGTTTCATCCCGGCCTGCGGATCATGAAGGATCTCGTCGACTCTGGAAAAATTGGGCGCGTGCTCTGGTTGAGCGCCGAAGTGGGGCAATACCTTCCCGACTGGCGCCCGTGGCAGAACTATCGCGAAAGTTATAGCGCGCGCAACGAGCAGGGTGGCGGCATCATCCTCGACGGCTCGCACGAACTTGACTACATCTGCTGGCTTCTGGGCCGCCCGACGGAATTGACCTGCCGTGCCGAGCATCTGAGCAGCCTGGATGTCGACGTGGAAGACTCGGCGTGGATCTATATGAGTTTTCCGGAACGGCGGCGCGCCGAACTGCATCTGGATTTCGTGCAACGGTCTTATTCGCGCACCTGCAAAATCGTGGGCGAGGCTGGGACGGCGCTTTGGGATTTCAATGTACCGGAAGTACGTTGGTTCTCGTCGGAGCAGCCGAGTTGGAATACCATCCCCTACACGTTTGAATCGAACGACATGTACCTGGCGGAAATGCGCCACTTTCTGGAGTCTCTGGGCAGTGAAACCGGCCCCATGATTGATCTCGAGCAAGGGCGAGATGTAATCCTGTTGGTCGAAGCGGCCAAGAAATCGTCGGAAGAGGGAAGACCGCAAGTACTCAATTGGACACGCGAAAGGGTCGAGGGTCCGGTGGTCGCGATCATTCAGGCTCGCATGGGGTCGAGCCGGTTACCGGGCAAGAGTCTGGCGATGATCGAGGGGCGGCCCATGTTGTGGCATGTGATTCAACGGGCGAAACGAGCCTCATTAGTTGATCGGGTAGTGGTGGCCACCTCAACGTCCCCTACCGATGACGTCATTGCGCAGATGTGCCTCGATGAGGGTGTGCCTTGTCACCGCGGCAGCGAAGCTGATGTGCTCGACCGTTTCTACAGCGCGGCGCGAGCGGAAAAAGCGGCACACGTAGTCCGGATCACCGCCGATTGCCCGTTGATCGATCCGGAAGTTATCGACCGCGTCGTGCGGCGCTTTCTGAGAGGCGATCTGGATTACGCCTCGAACGCCATGGTGAGAAGTTATCCCGATGGGCTTGACACCGAGGTTTTTTCGTTTTCGGCTCTGGAGAAAGCCTGGCACGAAGCGATTAAGGTTTCCGAACGCGAGCATGTGACGCCCTACCTGCGGTCAGAAAAATTTCGCACCGCCAATGTGGAGAACCATTCCACATCTTCGTACCAGCATTATCGCTGGACAGTGGACGAGACCGAAGACCTGGAATTCATCCGTGCGGTTTATAAAGAGTTTCGCGGCAGGGATACCTTTGGGATGAAGGATGTCCTGCAGCTTCTTGAGAAAACGCCCGCACTGGAAAAAATGAACTCGGCGATTGTTTCGAACCGGGGCTACTACAAGAGTCTTTTCGAAGACGCGAGGGCGATGGCTGCTCCACCGCGGCCGATAGAGAAATCAAAACTGTGGATCGAGCGAGCGCGAAAAGTAATTCCCGGCGCATCGCAAACGTTCAGCAAGGGTGCGAACCAGCACGTACGTGGCGTCGCGCCGATGTTTCTGGTCAAGGGCAACGGCTGCCGTGTTTGGGATGTCGATGGGAATGAATACATCGACTACATCCAGGCACTGTTGCCCAACATCCTCGGCTACGCACACCCAGGAGTGAATGCCGCAGTCGGGGAACAGCTACTGCGTGGACACAGCTTTTCTTTGCCGCACCCGATCGAAGTGGAACTCGCCGAGAGACTTACCCAGCTCATTCCGTGTGCGGAGATGGTGCGCTTTGGCAAGAATGGATCAGATGCAACCACCGGCGCGGTTCGCGCCGCCCGTGCAGTGACTGGACGGGACCGCATCGCCTGTTGTGGTTATCACGGCTGGCAGGATTGGTATATCGGCAGCACAACGCGACATGCGGGAGTCCCGCGAGCTGTCCGCGATCTGACGCATCCTTTCGTTTACAACGATCTCGGATCGCTCCAGCGAATTTTTGACGCTCACAAGGGCGAGTTCGCCGCAGTCATCATGGAACCGGTAAATTTCTCGCCACCGGCCCCCGGGTTTCTGGAAGACGTGCGGGACCTTGCTCATCAGAATGGCGCTCTGCTCATCTTTGACGAAATCTGTACAGGGTTTCATTTCGGCCTCGGCGGAGCGCAGAAAAAATTTCGCGTGACTCCCGATTTGGCCTGCTTTGGCAAAGCCATGGGCAACGGCTTCCCGATTTCGTGCGTGGTCGGAAAAGCGGACGTCATGAAAGTGTTCGAAGACATTTTCTTCAGCTTCACGTTCGCTGGTGAAGTGTCATCGATGGCGGCGGCGATGAAGGTGCTGGACGTGCTCGAAACCACCGACGCTCTGGCCCGTATGGACGCCAACGGCCGCATCCTTCAGGAGGGTCTGAATACCTTGGCAAAAGACGCGGGATTGCAGGATCGAATCCAGTGCGTTGGATATCCCGTCTGGTCGCTGATCCGGTTCTTCGATGCCGAGGGCAAAGACAGCCTGTTGGTGCGGAGCCTTTTCGCGCAAGAATGCGTGAAGCGCGGAGTTCTCCTTCTGGCAACGCACAATTTGTCAACCGCTCACGACCCCCTCGCGATCGAACATACGTTGCGGGTTTACGCGGATGTTTGCAAGACTCTGGCGAAATGGCTCAGCGAAAAGCAGCCGGAACAATATCTTGAAGGTGCAGCCATTCAGCCCGTGTTCAAAGTTCGGTGAAGTCATCAACGAAGTGAGAGACGAGAAATGAGAGGTCGATCGATGTCTGAGCATTTCAATACTGGAAGAGCGCTGGCAACAAAAGAGGCGGACGTGTGGCGCGGGAAATTCGGTACCAAGTACAGCGAACGAAACCTGTTCAACGCTGCCGAACTCGACCGCACGTACGTGGAGAAGTACGGACTCACTCGGACCGCTCTGAACCAGAGCTGTCTTGTAGACATCCCAAGGTCTTCGTCGATCCTGGAAGTAGGATGCAATCTCGGGAACCAATTAATTCTTCTCAAGCAGATGGGATTTGAGAACCTCACCGGAATTGAGATTCACAGCGATATCGTGAAGGAAGCGCAGACCCGGGTTCCGTGGGCTCACGTGTCGGAAGGTTCAGCGCTCAACATCCCCTTTGGCGATGCCAGCTTCGACATGGTTTGCACATCGGGGCTATTGATTCATATTGCCCCGCGGGATCTCGAGACCGTGATGAACGAAATCCATCGTTGCGCGAGAAGCTGGATTTGGGGACTTGAGTACTACGCTCCGCAGACGACCGAAATTACATATCGCGGGCTGTCGGGTCTGTTATGGAAAGCCGACTTTGCGCGCCTCTATACCGATGGTTTCCCCGACCTGGAGTTAGTCTCGGAGCAGAGGCTGAAATATGTGGCAGACGACAATGTGGACTCGATGTTCCTTTTGCGAAGAAACAACGGCCCGCGCTAAAAATTGCGCGAACCTCGGAGACTGACGATAGAAGATGAAACGTGGCGTACTTCTGATTCGAGCGGATGCCACGGTCAGGTCCGGCACTGGACACGTAATGCGTTGTCTGGCTCTGGCACAGGCTTGGCAGGATGCTGGCGGGCGCGCAATTTTCGCGATGGCCGAGTCGACTCAGTCAATCGAGGGACGGCTCCGGAGGGAAGGTTTCGATGTCGCACCTGTGGCTGGTCCGGTAGGGAGCGCAGCCGATGCGGAAGCCACCGCTTTTCTGGCGCAGCAACAAGGCTCGTTGTGGGTGGTGGTGGACGGCTATCAATTCGGCGCTGAATACCAATCTGCTCTGATGGACCGCCGCCTCAAAGTCTTGTTCATCGACGACAACGGCCACGCCAGGCACTACTCTGCGGATCTCGTCCTGAATCAGAACGCCCACGCTGAAGAGTCCCTCTATTCAACTCGAGACGCTTCGACCCGCCTATTGCTGGGTCCGCGCTTTGCGTTGTTGCGGGATGAATTTAAACCGTGGCGTGAGTGGAGGCGCGACATTCCGCCCCTGGCTCGCCGGGTTCTGGTAACCATGGGTGGAAGCGATCCGAACAATGTCACCGAGCGGGTGGTCGATGCAATCTTGTCGGCAGGTGATTTCGAGGTAACGATCGTTGCAGGTGGCAGCAATCCCCATTTGTCCGCATTACGCGAATTGGTCGGTAGTTCCAGCCGAGCCGTCCGATTGGTTGAAAACACATCGAGCATGCCCAAACTTCTCGCTGAGGCCGATGTAGCCGTGGCAGGCGCTGGGACAACCACTTGGGAAATGTGTTTTCTTGGTTTGCCTGCCTTGCTGATTATCGTGGCTGACAATCAGCAAGGGGTTGCCGGCGAATTGGGCAAGCGGGGGATCATGGTGAACCTGGGTGACGCTTCTGGGGTAAGCCAAGACACAATTGCAACCCACCTTCGGAGCCTGGCTCAATCGCCTCGTGTAAGACAAGAAATGTCGGCTCGCGAACGGGATCTGGTGGATGGTCGCGGCGCCGAAAGAGTGGTATCCGAATTAAGGGCTGAATTTAAGGACGAATTAGAGGACGGATTTAAGAACAAAGACCTTTCCATCAGGATTGCGAAAGACGGCGACTGTAAGCTACTGTGGGAGTGGGCGAATGATCCGGAGGTGCGCGCGTCGGCGTTCTCGTCCGCGAGCATTTCCTGGGACGACCACGTGGCATGGTTCCGCGAAAAGCTGACCGATGAAAACTGCCGCATCCTCATCGCGATCGACGCCGCAGGTATTGCTGTGGGACAGATGCGATTGGACAAGCGTGACGTGGGCGACGCCGACGTTGATATCAGCGTGGATAGTCGTTTCCGGGGCTTGGGTTATGCCAGCCATCTGATCGAACTCGGCGCCAATTGGGCTTTCGCGGAATGGGATATCAAGAGCCTCAATGCTTTCGTAAAGCCCGGCAATGTTGCTTCCGCGAAGGCTTTTGAAAGAGCCGGGTTCAAGCCGAGGGCGACCGTGATTGTGAAGGGCCACACTGCCACTCATTACGTTCGGACGGCGAAGTGACCGAGCCCTCCAAACACTATCTCGTGGCCGGATGCAAATCCTGGCATCGTCGCGTCTTCACGGATGTTCTCAGCAAGCTTGCGGGCGAGTGGCATTATGTGGGGGAGCGAGAGCAGCTGACTCTCGATAAGATCAGGAAGTGTCGCCCGCGCTATGTATTTTTTCTGCACTGGTCGTGGAAGGTCCCCCAGAAAATCGTCGACGAGGTCGAATGTGTCTGCTTCCATATGACGGATGTGCCCTATGGGCGCGGTGGAAGTCCGCTCCAGAATCTGATTATTCGCGGCCATCGGAATACCAAACTAACCGCGCTCAAAATGAGTCAGGAATTCGACGCAGGACCGGTCTATTTGAAAAAGGATCTATCCCTCGAGGGAGGCGCCGAGGAAATATATCTGCGTGCCTGCTCGCTCTCCGCAGATATGATCAAGCAAATAGTGAGAGATGAAATGCAGCCCTTGCCGCAAACGGGAGAACCTGTGACGTTCACGCGCAGAAAGCCGGAAGAAAGCCAGATCACGAAACTCGATTCTCTCGAACACCTGCACGACTTTATTCGAATGCTCGACGCGGAAGGCTATCCTCGGGCTTTCATATCCCACGCCGGGTACCGTTTCGAGTTCGCCCGGTCCGCTCTCTACGATGGAAGAATCGTAGCCGACGTCCATATCACCGCTGAGCCCAAGGATAAAGATTAAGGATAAAGATAAGCATAAAGATAAGCAGAAGGAGACCAAAGAATGAGCGTTCTGGTTGTTGCGGCGCACCCGGACGACGAGATCCTTGGCTGTGGCGGCACGATGGCCCGCCTCGTCCGTGAAGGCAACGACGTATCCATTGCCATACTCGCCGAGGGCATGTCTTCGCGTTATGCGCAACGGGAAGATGCCGATCAGCAGAAACTTCAGCACCTTCACGCCCAGGCTCGTCAGGCTGCCGACAAGGTCGGCGCCAAAGAACTTGTCCTCTGCAAACTTCCTGACAACCGTCTCGATACAGTGCCTCTGCTCGATGTGGTGAAGATCGTCGAAGACCTCATCGCTCGCTTTCATCCGGAGACGATCTACACCCATCACCCCGGAGACTTGAATATCGACCATGGAGTGGTCCACCGCGCCGTGCTGACTGCGACCCGGCCCGTAAGCGGACAATGCGTGCGCGACATTTACGCCTTCGAGATCCCATCGTCAACGGAGTGGACTTTCCAGCGTATCGAACCGCCATTCCGCCCCAATGTTTTTGTGGACATCACGAACGAACTGGAGACGAAGATTGCGGCGCTTGCTTGCTACGACACCGAAGTTCGTAGTTTCCCCCATCCCCGATCTGCCGAAGCGCTGCACGCGATTGCCATGCGCTGGGGCAGCGTGGCGGGCTTGCAAGCGGTGGAGGCATTTGAATTGATCCGGTCGACAAGACCCGTAATGAGCCGCGTAACGAGTAACCGATGAGCAGCTATATCGAGATCGGAAACCGGCGCATCGGGCAGGGAAGTCCGACGTATTGCATCGCGGAGATGTCCGCCAATCACAACCAGGACTTCAATCATGCGGTGCGCATCATTGAAGCCGCCAAAGATGCCGGCGCGGATGCAGTCAAGGTCCAGACTTACACCGCAGACACGATGACGCTGAAGAGCGACAAGGAATATTTTCGAATCGCGGGGGGCACTCTCTGGGATGGACAAAGCTTTCACGACCTCTACCTCCAGGCGTTTACGCCTTGGGAGTGGCAGCCGGAACTCAAGAAGATTGCGAACCGATTGGGGATGGACTTTTTTTCCAGCGCGTTCGACGACAGCGCCGTCGAATTTCTCGAAAAGATGGATGTTCCCGCGCACAAGGTGGCATCGTTTGAACTGGTCGATGTCGGCCTGATCCGGACGATGGCGCGCACCGGCAAGCCGCTGATCATGTCCACGGGCATGGCGACTGAGGCCGAAATTACTGAAGCGGTGGAGGCAGCGCGCGGAGCGGGTGCAAGCCAGCTTGTTTTGTTGAAATGTACCAGTGCCTACCCGGCGCCGGCGGAAGAGGCGAACCTTCTGACCATTCCGGCCCTGGCTAGCCGTTTCGACTGCCCGGTCGGGCTCTCCGATCACACGATGGGGATCGCGGTTCCGGTTGCGGCTGTGGCTGTCGGGGCGTGCATCATCGAAAAGCATCTTTGCCTGCGGCGTTCCGATGGCGGGCCGGATGGCGCGTTCTCGCTGGAGCCTGCGGAATTCAAAGCGATGGTGGACTCGGTGCGCATCGCCGAGAAGGCCCTCGGTTCGGTCCAATTCGCGACCGGCGCGCGTGAGGACAGCAGTCGCAAGTTTCGACGATCGCTTTTCGTAGTCGAAGATGTAAAGGAGGGCGAGTTGTTCACGAGAAAGAACGTGCGCTCCATTCGTCCGGCAGACGGATTGCACCCCCGTCATCTCGACCAGGTTTTGGGAAAGCCCGCGGCCTGCGACGTCGAGCGGGGAACGCCGCTGAGTTGGCCACTGGTTGCAGGTTAAACCCTCGATCGAATCCCGCCTTATGCGAGTCTTACTCTTACATCCCGAAGATGACTTCCACGGCTCATGGAAGAATCAACCTTGGGACCTGGTGATCGACCTCGGGCGCGCTCCACGTTCCTATTACGACGAACGTAGCACCGCGCTAAAATGCCCTGTCTCGAGCATTTTTGATCTCGCCGTCGACGTCAACTCCGAAGACCTGAAGGTCTGGCGTCCCCTGCTCCAACCTGGCTTGGGGTTCGTCGTAGATCGCTTCGGCATCGACTGGTGGGACGTGATCAGCATTCTTTTGCAATCGGAATTGCAGGACGTGAGGCTGGCACTTCGATGGGCGGAGAAGCTCGGTGGCTGTCGCGTCCTGGCCGCAAGCCGCTACTCGCCGGCGGCGGAGGCGATCGCGATTCAGTTAGGGACGCCGCTTCAACTGCTCCGTCGAGGACTGCGAAAACGTATCGTGCAAGGCCTTTCACGTCGGCGCGCCGCTCTCGCGAACCTTAGCCTGGAACAGCTATTGCAGGTGGCATATGACAAGTACGATCCGCATTATGGTTGGCGCAGAAAACTGGCGGGAGCATCGCAGCGGAGAAATTCGCAGGCGTCACAGTCGCAATCACAATCGACGATCTTGCTTCCGACTGCGTATTCCAATGTTACGAAGACGGTCCTCAGTTATGCCCGGCTTCTGCCCTCACAAAACTTTCTGCTCGTGATCGCCCGCGAGTCCGCGTCCGTGTCTCGAGTTCCTGCGAACGTTCGCACCGAGCGACTGGCAAGATTCTCGTCCAGGAAATGGGATCGAAACGAACTGCAAGAACTGGAAGTCAGTTGGAAGCGGATGGAGAACGAACTACAACGCTCCCCGGGTTTCAATTCGCCCGTTTCGATGGAGATTGTGAAAAAGGGACGGCGTTGGTTGCGCTGGGGTACGGTGGTTCGCGATTCGTGGCTCCGCGTATTCGAGTCATACTCTGTGTCTGCTTGCTTGTGCGGCGACGATTCCAATCCCTATACGCGGATTCCGCTCTTATTGGCTGAGCGGCAAAACGTACCGGCGATCGCCTGTCATCACGGAGCGCTCGATTGCCGCATGGCATTCAAGGGGCTGCGGTTTTCAAGCTATCTTGCGAAAGGGCAAATGGAGCGCGACTATCTGGAACGCGTTGGCGGAGTCGATAGCCAGCGAATTCAGATCGGAGCGGCGACATCCGAGGCGCGGAATGATGCATCGCTCTGGAGCGCTGATGCACCTTGGATTACGTGGTTCGTCGAACCCTACGAGGCCGATTTGTGGCGGCCCGAAACGATTTACCGCGAAGTGCTTCCACGCTTATGTTCTGTGGCGCGCGCAGCCGGAAAGATCGTCGTTTTGAAACTGCATCCATTTGAGAGCCTGCGAGACAGAGAGAGGTTGGTGAAGAGCACGTTAAGCGTGGACGACAGGAAGTTGGTGACGGTGACGGATGCGCCGCTCTCTCGCCAGATTCTCCAGAAGACTTGGTGCGCGGTGACGGTCGAATCGACGGTGGCGTTCGAATGTGCAGCGGCCGGAATCCCAGCCTTCCTTTGCGGATGGCTGCGCCACGCTTATACAGGGTACTCCGCTCAGTATGTGCGGTTTGGCGTCGGCCGAATGATGGAATCCCCAGAGGAGTTATTGCGCATTCCGGCAATGATGAACATGATGATGAGCTCGGCGTTGCCCGCGCCGAATGCAGCCAGACATCTGACACAGCCGATCTCTCCGGAAACACTGTCTGACGTTTTTCGCAATCAGGTTGAACCGTATTCAGCCTTGAACTTGAATATGTAGAAGGCTTGTGATTAAGCGCGAAGTCTCCGTAGTAGGATGAACTTTCGGGTGAACGTTCCAGAGTCAGCGTCCCAGGTTAGTATCCCAGGATAGAAAATCGAGTGGATCCCCACGAATTTGTCGCGGAAGTTTATCGCCGCATGAGCCTGCGGCACCAAGCTGACCAGCGCGCTCTGGCGTGGTCCGAGGCGAAGGAATATCCCGGCGTGCTACAGATAGCCGGTGAGTTGCGCGGATTTCTGCCCCAGGACAGTCGGGCGGCGATTCTTGACGTGGGTTTTGGCGCGGGCTGGTTTCTGGCGGCTTGCTTACGACTTGGGTACACGAACCTGCATGGCGCAGATTTTGGAACCGACAATAAGAGATACGTAAAAGCGTGGTCCCCGGACGCTGTCACGCTACTGGAGATTCAAAGCGATATCGGTACATTTCTCGCGGACAAACCGGAAACATATGACTTTATTCACATGTCGCACGTGATCGAGCACATCCCCAAGTATTCGTTGTTGTGGGTGGTCGATTCCTTATACCGGGCTCTGAAGCCAAATGGTGTGTTGATGCTCCGGACTCCGAATATGGAGGGGCCTTGTCCGACGTCGTCCTTATATGTGACGCTGGCGCATGAGTATGGGTTCACTAGCGGCAATCTGGAATCGCTACTCGATATATGCGGTTTTGACGAGATTCGTTTTCACAAACTCTCGTTGCCCAATCCAAATTTAAAACAACGAGTGGGAAGACTTTTACGTTGGCCATTCTTGAAATCGAGCCAGATCAAGCATCGGCTTTTTGGGGTCGGCGAACACGGGCACTTTGACTCGGAATTGACCGTGACAGCCAGAAGGGGCGCGTTCCCGCCGCTCTTCGATCCCAGATACCGCTGAGTTTGCGTCGCGATGATCACCATATTCACTCCATCGTTTGCCGATCAAGACAATACGAACGCGCAGAACCTCACCGTGAAAGAGGTCGTGAGCCGTCTTCCGCCGGATCAGTTCCGGGTGATTATGCTTGGCGGGGGCGCTCCCGATCCGCGAATTCTTGCTCGCGAGAATACGGAAATCCTGCCTTTTCGCCGACACGGCAATACCGCACGATGGCTGGCTCGTCTTCTGCTGTCGCGAATCGACGTTTATTTTTTTCCGCGCGAAGGCCCTCTCGATTTTCTGTACCTTTCTTGCAGGCGCGCGCTCGGACTTCGGACCGCGCTTGTGACCTATGTGGTAACAGCCGTTGACGAAATCGATGTTGGGCCCATTCAGGTCCGATCGATTCGCGAAGGCGATTACGTGGCGGGCAATTCGCTTTTTGTTACGCAAACAATTACGGATCGCTTTGGAGTTCCGGCGGGGACGGTCTACGACGGAGTCAATCGGGATGTGTTTTTCCCGCCGCCAGATGGTCGAGATGCTCGCGCGGAGGGGGCTGGGCTCACGGTATTTTATGCCGGGTCATTCCAGGCTCGGAAGCGCCTGAACGTGGTGATCGGCGAGGCGGCAAAACACCCCCACGTTGCCTTTCGTTTGGCCGGAAAAGGCAAAAGTGAAGAGGAGCAGAGCGTACGGTCGCTGGTGACGCAGTTGGGGTGCTGCAACGTTACGTTTGTGGGCCATCTTTCGCAGCACGAGGTCGCCGAAGAAATGCGCAAAGCGGATATCTTTCTTTTCCCTAGCGTAATTGAAGGGCATCCGCAGGTTCTGGTGCAGGCCGCCGCTTGCGGGTTACCGGCGATCGCCATGGAGAAGTATCGCCCCGACTACGTCGTCAACGGTGAGACTGGGTACTTGGTAAAATCGGAAAGCGAACTCTCCGACAAATTGAACTTGCTGCTGGGTGATCGCGAGTTACGGCTCCGAATGTCTGCCGCGGCTGCCCGTCATGCTTTGCAGTTCGACTGGGACAACATCGCGCTCGATTGGCAGAAGATATTTGTCGAAGTGGCGGCCAAACATCGCAAATAGTGTTTTCGCTTCGGAATCGCCCAAGCTCGGATTCGTGAACCCTCGGGACATAGGATGGGTTATTGAGCATTTCTAAGTCTCTGTTGCGTTATGGCGGATTTGTACTCTCGGTCAGCACGGCTCGCGTTGTGGGCACTTTACTTACAGCGGCCACTTTCCCTTTCCTGGTACGACGCCTCGGGGTTGATGTTTACGGGCTCTGGAGCTATGTCGTCGCGGTATGCGGTTTCACGGCACTGGTGGCGAATCCGGGCCTTACGTCCTATGCGGCACAGCGGGTAGCGGCACGGCGTGAAGCGGCATTTGGCGATGTATCGGATGTGCTGGTGTTGCGTGTGTTGGCATCTGTGCTTGCAGCTGCGGCAGTCTTGCTGGTGGCGAGATTCGAAGTCCGGCCGGATGTCCGGCTTCTCCTTCAATGGTACGGAGTGGCTTCAGTATTGATCGCCAGCTTATCGCTTGACTATCTCCTTCCCTCGCTGGAATTGTTTCACGCACAATCCTTCATTTCGATTACCCAACAATCTCTCTACGCCGCTGGCATTTTCACTCTGGTGCGATCCCCGAAGGATGTAATCTGGCTACCGGTCAGCATTCTGGGGTCGTCGCTCCTGACCAGCGTTGTCGTCTGGATACTTCTGTGGCGCGCGGGGTATCGATTTCGCTTTTCGATCGCGCCGAGCCGCTGGGCGGTGATTCTGGTGCCAAGCCTCCACTACGCGGGATCATCCCTCATGTCGAATCTTTATCACCGCAGCGGAACCATCGCGGTGCGATTTTATCTCGGTGAACACGCACTGGGTTTGTACGCGGCTGTGGCGCGCCTGGCTGATGTGCTGCGCAACTTTCTCTCGGTTCCGCAGAGTGTCTTGATGCCCCGCATGGCGCTACGCTCAAACTCAGCCGATGGACTTGCCCGGCTCGCGCGCTTTGCCGCCTCTATTCTGATATGGTTCGGCATTCCGTTGACCATAGGCAGTATTGTTACGGCTCCGGTTGTCGTCCCTTGGCTGTTGGGAGCGCAATTTCAGGAAGCGGTGCGAGCGTTCCAGTGGGTCGCCTTGTATGTGCTGACCGCGCCGGCCGCGGTCTTATTCGCAGGGACAATTTTGTACGCAACGGGCCGGCATCGCGCATACTTCGTTTCGACTCTCTGCGGCGCGATCACAGCCGTAGTCCTCAGCCTCATCCTGCCGCCACTCTTCGGGATATCAGGCGCGTGCCTGGCGTATGTGTTGGGAGAGGTTGGTGTCGCTCTCTGCGCTTTCCTGTTGTGTCCTCCGGAAGTGCGTGCGGCGGTGAAGACTCCGCTGTTTGGAGTTGCCGTGATCGCCAGCCTGTTGATGGCCGCGGCGATACGGCTAGCGATGCCGTGGCATTTCCCTCCGCTGGTGTTGATCGGACTGGGGTGCCTGGTCTACGCCGTGAGTTGGGCCGGCCTCGGACGCAATCTGCTCAGGCGCGAAGTGGAAAGCTTTGTGTAAGCGCTTTGTGTAAGGATGCTTACCGCACAGATTCACGTATCCAATCCAGATAATCTGCGTTGCCATCATCGACAGCGATCGAGATGCATTCAGGAAGTTCGTAGGAATGCAATTCGCCGAGAGCCTCACGCAAGCGAGGGAACGCGTCGGCTGTGGTCTTAATGAGGAGAAGGTACTCGGTCGCCGTTTCGACGTTGCCCCGCCACCGGTAGATCGATTCGATCTGAGGCACGATGTTGACGCAAGCGGCATGCTGCCGTTCAACCAGCGCTCGGGCGATGGTCCGCGCTTCTTCCAAAGAACCACAGGTGGTGAGAGCGAGTCTTTTGTCGGTCATATTCTCGTGTCGGTCATAATTCTCGGCGCCGTCCAACGCGTCCGTTCAAGTCGGCGTCTTACGATAGCCTGTACTAGAATGACGTGTTTCGATCTCCGCGGAAGCATACGAGGCGCCCGAGGAGACCGCGAGAAACAAGCGCCGACGAACAAGCGAATGACAACGCAAATCAAGTTTGGCACATCCGGATGGCGCGCTGTGATGGCGGAAGAGTTCACCTTTGCCAACGTCAGCCGCGCCATTCATGGAATTGCGCGCTACGTTGCGGCGCAAAAACCGAGCGGAGCGAAAGTTATCGTGGGGCGCGATCCGCGCTTTCTGGGCGAAACCTTCTGCGCGATGGCGGCCGATATTTTGTCCAGCCATGGCATCGTCCCCCTGGTGATTGCCGAGGCCGTGCCCACGCCGACGATTTCGTACGCGGTGACGCAGTCCAGAACCGAAGGCGCCATCAACTTCACGGCTTCGCATAATCCTCCGGAGTATAACGGAATCAAATTCTCAACCCCCGATGGGGCGCCAGCCCTGCCCGAAGTTACAAAAGCTGTTGAAGCTGCGATTGTGGCCTTCGATGCGAATCCGCAAACTCCATCGGACCGCAAACAAGGCGAGCACCCACAGGCTCAATCGTCCGAGGCCCAATCGTCCCTGGCTCAATCAATCGACCCGCGCCGTATGTATCTCTCGCGGCTGCGCGAAATCGTGGATCTCGATGTGATCAAGAAATCGGGCGTCAAGATTGCGTTTGATCCCATGTGGGGCGCGGCTCGCGGATATTCCGATACATTTCTACGCGAGGCCGGCGTTACCGTCGCTACCGTCCACGACAGACGGGATGTGCTCTTTGGCGGCCACGCTCCCGAGCCTGACGATCATCTGCTCGATGATCTGCGTGTGAAGATGCGCGAAATCAGCGCCGGCGTGGGCATCGCCACCGACGGCGATGCTGATCGCTTTGGAATCGTCGACGAAGACGGCACGTTTCTCCAGCCCAATTACATCATCGCCTTGCTCTTTGATTATCTGGTCGAAACACGCGGATGGACCCACGGCGTCGGCAAGTCTGTTGCCACCACGAATCTCATCAACGCGCTCGCCGAACACCACCACATCGAGCTTCATGAAACGCCAGTGGGTTTTAAATACATTGGTGAGCTCATCAAACAGGACAAAATTCTCATCGGCGGCGAAGAAAGTGCCGGCCTTTCTATCCGGAAACATGTCCCGGAGAAAGACGGTGTGCTCGCCGGGCTGCTTTGTTGCGAGATGGTGGCGCGCCGCCGAACTTCGCTCGGAGCCCAATTGCAGCAACTATTTGCCAAAGTTGGTTCGTTCTATCCTTTAAGGGAGAACTTTCACTTGACGCCGGAAGCAAAACAGAAGTTTACTGAGAAGTTACGTCATGATCCGGGCGAGTTTTATGGCATTAAAGTTGCCCAAGTCGTAAGGACCGACGGACTCAAACTCGTTCTCGCCGACGGATCGTGGGTGTGCTACCGGCTTTCGGGCACGGAGCCGGTGGTGCGCGCCTATAGCGAAGCGCGCAGCAGGGAAGACCTCGCGAAGTTGAGTGCGGCAGTAAAAGCATGGATCTACGATTAGGACCAGCGTCGAGAATGCGCATCCTCCCAAGGACGGAGGAAGGTTTCCGCGCGGTCGTTAATCAAGCCAGGAATCAGGCAAGAGATCAGGCTCCGAAAGCGGAGGCTGTGGCGGCTCTTTGGGTAGAGCGTACTCGCCCCGCCTGGTCATGGCTCGTGTTGGAGTGGCGGCGGCTGGGGACAGCGGCGGCGATCCTCTTAATTGCGGCGGTGTTGTTGCACGCCATGTTTGGAGCCAACGGCATGGTGGTCTATCGCCAGAAGCACGCCGAGTTGCAGGCATTGCAAAGTGAGGTTGATCGGCTGCAGAAAGAAAATGGCCAGTATGTCGATCAGATCAAGGCGCTGAAATCGGATCCGGCCGCGATCGAGAAAGAAGCCCGCGAGCAGTTACATTACACGCGTCAAGGCGAGATTGTTTACGTGTCACCAGAAACCCCGCAGAAGCCACCCACCGGGCGCGCGAAGAACGACAAGTAATTGTCTCTCTGGCAACCGCCAAGTCTCACTTCTGAGCGACCCCTCCGCATTTTTCGCGACCCGTCCCAGTGTGATAAAGTTCTCGTGTTCGCGTCACGCGTGTGGGAACTAATCTGAGGAGGTTGGCATGCGGAAAATTCTATTGTTGCTAGTGGCAGGTGCGTTAATTTTAATGGTCGCCTCAGTGTCATTCGCCGGCGACGCCCAAACCGTGAACGGCTGGGTTAGCGATTCAAAGTGCGGCGTCAAGGGAGCAAACGCAGGCGCGGCTGAGTGCACAAAGAAGTGTATCGGGGCAGGGGCGAGCCCAGTCGTCGTAACCGACACGGACCAGCAGGTTCTGAAGGTCGATAATCCCGAGGCACTCAAGGGCCACGAAGGTCATCATGTTGCAGTGACTGGCCACATCGATGGCGATAAGATTCACGTCGACAGCCTCAAGATGCTGTAGACGAAACCAACTCAAGAACACCAGCTCAATATTAAAAATGGCGGCCACACGGCCGCTATTTTTGCGCGTCACGGCCTAATCTTTATCTCTATCTTTGCCGCGACCCCACGCCTCACCCCGCTATCGCACGACGCCCTCGAGTGGCGAACTGGCGGTGGCGTAGAGCTTTCGCGGCATTCTCCCGGCGAGGTATGCCTGTCGTCCAGCCAGCACGGCGTGCTTCATCGCTTCGGCCATGAGCACCGGTTCCTGAGCGGCGGCGATTCCGGTATTCATCAATACCGCGTCATACCCCAGTTCCATTGCAATGGCCGCATCGGACGCCGTACCTACGCCCGCGTCTACGACCAGCGGAACTCCTGTGATCAATTCGCGCAGAATTCGCAGGTTCGCCGTATTTTGAATGCCGAGGCCACTGCCAATCGGCGCGCCAAGCGGCATAACCGCCGCAGCGCCGGCGTCCACGAGACGCTTGGCGAAGACGATGTCATCCGACGTGTAGGCCAACACGGTGAATCCTTCTTTCGCCAGGACACACGTGGCTTCCACCGTCGCCTGCACGTCAGGATAGAGCGTCGCCTGATCGCCGATGACTTCCAGCTTGATCCAGTCCGACAGTCCGACTTCGCGCGCCAGCCGCGCCGTTCGGATGGTATCGTCGGCCGTATAGCAGCCGGCCGTGTTGGGCAGAATGAAATATTTTTTCAGGTCGATGTAATCCAGCAACGATTCTTTGCTGCGATCGAGATTCACACGACGCACGGCCACCGTCACCATGTCCGCGCCGCTTGCTTCGAGCGCACGGGCCGTTTCCTGAAAGGATTTGTATTTGCCCGTTCCGACGATCAGGCGCGACCGGAATTCCTTGCCAGCAATAATCAGCGAGTCGTTCATGATCCTTATTGTACGGCTGTTACTGGCTCCGATTCTCAGCGCTCGAGCCTATCCTCGACCAGCCGTCTCTGCTTGCGCGTACATCTCATCAATCTGAGTCCGGTAGCGCTCCTCAATCCCTCGTCGCCGTACCTTCATCGTGTGCGTCAAGGTTCCATCTGCGACCGAGAATTCCTCGGAAACGACGAGAACACGCTTCAATTGTTCGAAGCGCGCGAGGTTTTCGTTGAGTTCTTTGACGATGCCGTCATACAACGCCCGGACCCTCTCGTGAGCGACGAGCGCTTCTCGCGACGCGCATTCAATCTGATTCGCCCGAGCCCAATCCTCGAGCACGGCGAAATTCGGCGAGATGAGCACCGCCGGAAATTTCCGCCGGTCGCCCAGCACAACCGACGTTCCTACGAAGGCGTTCAACTTTAGCGAATTTTCAATTGGCTGCGGCGCAATGAACTTGCCGCCGGACGTTTTGATCAAGTCCTTCTTGCGGTCCGTGATCGACAGGAAGCCGTCGCTGTCGATGTCACCAATGTCGCCGGTCTTAAACCAGCCGTCCTCGAATGCGGCCTGCGTTTCCTCGGGACGGTTCCAATAGCCCTTGAAGATTGACGGTCCCCGCGCCAGCACTTCGCCATCTTCCGCGATCTTGACTTCGACGTTCGCGAGCGGCTTCCCGACGGTCCCCAGTTTGTGCGCCACCGGAGTGTTCACGGCGATCACGGGAGAAGTCTCGGTCAGTCCGTAGCCTTCGTGGATTGGGATGCCGATATCCGCGTACCACTCCGCCAATTCTCGCCCAAGCGGAGCGCCTCCGGAAATGAACTCTTCCGCTTTCCCGCCCATCCCAGCGCGCACGCGCGAAAATACAAGGCGGTTGGCGAGCTTCCATGATTGCGAGGTGGGGCGCGCGCCCGCCAGAATTTCGGCGCGATGCGCACGACCCACCCCGAGCGCCCAGCGATAGATTGCGCTCGCTGGAAGGTGCGCAGTCTTCGCTATGACTTGCTGGCGGATTTTTTCGTAAACTCGCGGCACACCGATAAAGATCGCTGGCTGCACCTCCGTGAGCGCTTGAGCCAACTGGGCAAGGTCCGGACAATACGCCAGCGTGACTCCGCGATAGAGCAGCGCGAAATCCACGTGCCGAGCCGTCACGTGCGACAGCGGGAGAAACGAAACACTGACCTCATGCTTGTTCCCGAAGCCAAAGGGCTCCATCGAACAAGCGATGTTCGAGGCCATGTTGCCGTGTGTGAGCATCACTCCCTTCGGAGTGCCAGTGGTCCCCGACGTATAAATGATGGTGGCTAGATCGTCGGGCGAGACCGACTGCGAGCGAGCGTCAAAATCAGAATCAGGCGCCGCCGGTCCTTGCGTCATCAGAGGTCGCATCCGCACCGCATCGTCCGTCTCCGCGTCGTCCGTGACATCGTGCATGACGTCGTCCATGACGAGGATTCGCTCGAGCGGCGTGCGAGCCCTGACGCTCAACACTTTTTCCAGTTGTTTTTTGGAAGAAACAGCAATCACCCGAGCGCCGCAATCGTTGAGCAGGAAAGCGGTCTGTTCCGCCGTCTGCGTGGAATAAACCGGCACAGTTACCGCGCCCAGCGCGAGCGCGGCAAAATCAGTGATCGTCCACTCCGGCCGATTTTCGCTGAGGATGGCAACCCGATCGCCTTTTTGCACCCCCCAGGATTCCAGCGCCCGAGCAACGCCGACAACAGAGCGGTAGACGGTCGGCGCAGAAATCGGCACCCACCCGGCAGCCTGTCGCTGGAGCATAACGCGTTCGCGCCCACTCGCGCTCACCGCCAGCAAAATGTCATTGAGGGTCTGAAGTCCCATCGGGTCCGATCAGGTTCCAGCCTCATTGTACAAACTCGGTACAACCTCGCGAGGGAAAGTCCGAAAGACCCCGGTCGCACCGGTCTTGAAGCTGGCGTACGCCGAGGGTCGTAACGCTTCGTCGAGCAAGAAAGGTCGTGCCCGACAGAGTCCGGAGAGAGCTCCGAACCCCAGAAACCCCAGATTAATGACGAGGGGTCGATGCGGAAAGGATCGGCAAACGGTGCCGCCGTTACCGAAATGCAGGAGCACCGGGCACAAGAGCACGGAAGCGGGGGAGACCGTAGCGTCACCCTTCGCTGTGATATGATTTTTCTGCGGGGTGGAGCAGTCTGGTAGCTCGTTGGGCTCATAACCCAAAGGTCGGTGGTTCAAATCCACCCCCCGCAACCAATCCCTTCAACCACCTCCAGACCTAACTTTCACTCAAGCGGACAAATTGTCCGAAACCTGTCCGAATTCTGGGAAACCCAGCCCTTTCTGACTGTGGACATTTCTTCCGATCGCTCGCATCGCGCGCAGCAGGTCATTAAATGGGGGTGTTTTTTGCTTTGCTACAAGGGGCCGGTCGGCAAGACTAATCCTGTGGTGAGGGATCGCAATTGACAAGCATCGGTGCATTTGCCATAGTGTCAAAGCGGTTAGACGGGAGGCGCAGATCGTTCTTAGTCTTAATCGCAAACCCACAATTTCTATGTTTGCGGGAGCCGCTGATGAGCGAAAGTGACAGTCTGGTTCATTCTCGAAACCTGCCTCTGACCGAGTCCGGCGAGCTCCTCCATCTTCCGCGTGCTGAAGCGAAGTGGGAATGGATGAGTTTCTTCGTCCGGCGCTTGCAGCCGGGCAATGTCTACCGCTCCGTTACAGAACATGAAGAAGCCGCGTTTGTGCTGCTCGGCGGCATCTGCCGTGTCGATTGGGGGCAGGGCGCCCAGACAATCGGCAAGCGCAAAGATGTGTTTGACGGCCTGCCGTACACGGTTTACCTTCCCGCGGGACACGAAGTTATATTCACGGCGGAGACGGCCTGCGAAATCGCCGAATGCCGCGTGCCCTCGGATGCGCGACTAGAACCCGCTCTGATTACTCCCGCCAACGTCTCCAGCGCCTTGCGCGGAGGCGGCAACGCGTCGCGGCAGATCGTCGATGTCATCACGCCCGCATTTCCAGCTGACAAGTTGATGGTGATCGAGGTTTATACGCCGGGGGGAAACTGGTCGAGCTATCCTCCGCATAAGCACGACGTGCACAATCCCCCAGCGGAAGTGGACCTCGACGAAATCTACTATTACCGCATCCGCCAGCCTGAAGGATTTGCCTTGCAGCATCTCTATTCGTACGATGGCGCTGGAGAGCGTACGGTGAGGGCGGCCAATGGCGATGCGGTGCTGGTACGGAGCGGGTTTCATCCGGTGGTCGCGGGTCCGGGATACGACGTGTACTATTTGAACTTTCTTGCAGGATCGGCGCGCGCCCTGGCGGTAACCGAAGATGCGAACCATGTCTGGCTCAGGTCGACGTGGAAAGAGACGGACCCTCGGCTGCCACTGGTGAAGTAAAGGGTTTGCCGAGCGATCCCAAAAGCTCGCTAATCGCTTAGACGAATTGCCCGAAGCGTCGCAGCGCATCCTGATAGTGGAGTGAGATTCCATGACAACCCGCATCACCGTAGCGCAAGCCATCGTCAGGTTCCTCAAGAACCAGTATTCGGAGCGGGATGGAGTGGAGCATCGGCTATTCGAAGGCTGTCTGGGAATCTTCGGACATGGCAACGTTGCCGGCATGGGCCAGGCGTTGGAGCAGGATCCCGGATTGCCCTACTACCTGTTTCGCAACGAGCAGGCTATGGTGCATACGGCGGCAGCCTTTGCCAAAACCAGCAACCGCCTGCGCTGCCTGGTTTGCACCACATCGATCGGACCGGGGGCGACCAATATGGTGACGGGAGCGGCCACCGCCACCGTCAACCGACTGCCAGTACTGCTTCTGCCGGGAGACATTTTTGCGCGGCGCAATGTGGCGCCGGTTCTGCAGCAACTGGAGTCTTCCTCCACGCAGGATATTTCCGTGAATGATTGCTTCAAGCCGGTGTCGCGGTATTGGGACCGTATTGAGCGTCCCGAGCAGATTCTTACGTCTCTGCTGGCCGCCATGCGTGTTCTGACATCCGCCGCTGACACGGGAGCGGTGGTTTTGGCTTTGCCTCAGGACGTGCAGGCCGAAGCGTACGATTTCCCAACGGCGTTTTTCGAAAAGCGGGTCTGGACGGTGGCGCGGCCTCGTTGTGACGCACGCCTTCTGGCACAGGCGGTGGAATGGATTCGTTCCACACGCAAGCCGCTGTTGATTGCGGGCGGAGGCGTGCTCTATTCGGAGGCGACGGAGGCGCTGGCAGCTTTTGCGGCGCAGACGGGGATTCCGGTGGCCGAAACGCAAGCGGGTAAGGGGTCGTTGGGGTACGACCATCCACAAGCTCTGGGAGCGATGGGCGTCACGGGTACACCGGGCGCCAACATTCTGGCCCGTGAAGCCGACCTGATCATCGGGGTGGGAACACGATACGCAGACTTCACCACGGCGTCGCAAACGGCCTTCCAGAATCCTTCCGTTAGATTCATCAATGTGAATGTCTGCGAATTCGATGCTGGGAAGCAGAGCGCGCTGCCGCTGACTGGGGATGCTCGCGTGACGCTTCAGGAACTTGCGGAAGTTCTGAACGGCCATCGGGTCGATGCTGACTACGGAGCACGGGTGAATACGATGCGCCAGGACTGGGAGAAGGAGGTGGATCGCATCTACGGGCTCAACTGGGGGCCACCGATCAGTCAGGGAGAAGTGATCGGAGTGGTCAATGAAGTTTCGGGTCCGCGCGATGTGGTGGTTTGTGCTGCGGGAAGTCTTCCCGGGGATCTGCACAAGTTGTGGCGCACACGCGATCCGAAGGGATATCACCTGGAGTATGGATACTCCTGCATGGGATATGAGATCAGCGGCGGGCTGGGCGTGAAGATGGCCGCTCCCGATCGCGAAGTGTACGTGATGGTAGGCGACGGTTCTTACCTGATGATGGCGCAGGAAATTGTGACGTCGTTGCAGGAAGGCTACAAACTCACCATTGTGATGCTCGACAATCATGGGTTTTCGAGTATTGGCGGCCTGAGCCGGGCGTGCGGCAATCAGGGGATGGGGACGGAGTATCGCTATCGCCGTAACGGAAAGCTGGAAGGCGACGCGATTGCCGTCGATTTCGTGGCCAATGCGAAGAGTCTGGGAGCGGACGCGGTGCGCGCCCATACACGCGATGATCTTCGACGGGCATTGCTGGAAGCGAAGAAGGGTACGAAGACGACGGTGGTCGTGATTGAGACTTCCTACACGAAGAGTGTGCCGGGCTACGAATCGTGGTGGGACGTTCCGATTGCAGAAGTTTCGGAAAGTAAGTCGGTACAGGAAGCGCGCGCGAAATACGTGGAAGCCAGGAAGAAAGAACGGGCTTTTTAGGCGGGGCGGACGAGGAGAATCTTCTGGAATCAACGGCTGACCAAACGACGACAGCACCGCGCCTGAAGCGAGTCCTTGGTCTCTGGGACCTGATCTACTACGGCATCATTTTAATCTCTCCGATTGCGGCGGTGCCGATGTTTGGCGAGGCGCAGGTTCTATCACGCGGCCACGCAGTCACGACGCTGCTTGCTTCCATGGTAGCCATGATGGCCACGGCGGTTAGCTTTGGGCGCATGGCCACGGTCTATCCCTCGACAGGTTCAGTGTACACCTATGTGAGCCGTGGTTTCAACTCGCATATCGGATTTATCGTCGGCTGGGCCATGTTTCTGGAATATCTTTTCCAGCCCATGCAAAACAGTTTGTATGCGGCGCTCACCATTCAGCGGTTGGTGCCGCATGTTCCGCTGGCCCTGCTGTCGGCGGTTGCGGTGGGCTTCATGACCTTGCTGTGCTGGCTGGGCATACGGACGACGGCACGCACCAATCAGATTCTTCTGGCGTTCATGTCGATCGTGATGGCGGTGTTTCTGTTCGAAGCTTTCCACTACATTGTTGTGCACCAGCAATGGCAGGGGCTGGTGTCCTTGCAGCCGCTCTACGACGCGCGGACCTTCAGCGTGCGAGCCATTGCTGCGGGAACGGCGCTGGCGGCCACTACCTACATTGGCTTTGATGGCGTGAGCATTCTCGCGGAAGAAGTACATAACCCGCGGCGCAACGTCTTATTAGCGACCGTGCTGGTCTGCCTGTTCACCGGACTGTTCGCAGGACTTCAGGTTTATCTGGCGCAGAGGGTGTGGCCGGACTACCGCACGCTAACTAATCCTGAGACGGCGTTCATGGATGTCGCGCAGGTCGTCGGAGGCTACCGGCTGTTTGCGGGCTTCGGCATCGTTTTGCTGGTCTCGAGTTTGGCGTGTGGATTGGCGGGGCACCTGGGAGCGGTCCGGCTTCTGTATGGCATGGGTCGCGACAATGTTCTACCACGCACGCCATTTGGATATCTGGATCCGAGGCGCGGGAGCCCCAGTTACAACGTGGCCATTGTCGGAGTCCTGGCCTACGTCGGAACTCTGACGTTAGGTTGGGAGAGAGCAGTCGAGTTGTTGAACTTTGGCGCTCTGATGGCGTTCATGGCGGTGAATGCCGCGGCCCTCAAGCACTTCGGATTTGGGCGGGACCCGCTGCACAAGGTGAACATCTTTCTCGACATCGTTTCGCCTGTACTTGGATTTCTGTTTTGCCTGGTTATTTTTTTTGGACTGCAATCTTCCACGCTGGTGGTGGGAGGAATCTGGCTGGCTGTTGGCGCCGTCTATGTTCTGCTCAAGACCCGAGGTCTGAGTACGAGACCGGTGGAAATTGATTTCAGCGAGATGTGATCTGTGTTTTAGCGGCCAGGTTCATTGCTTGGAATTGCCCGCACTGGAGCGTTCGCCGGGGTCTGGCCTACGTGCAAGGCAAAACCGCAAGATTCGCGAATTCGCAATTCGGGTTGCAGCTTTTTTACTCCTGGTTTTTTCCGGCTGCCGGCAATCCGTTCAATCAGTAACTCCGCCGCTTCGCTTCCCAATTGATGTTTCGGCAATTCGACAGTGGTCAATTTGGGACGGAAGACTCCCAGCCAGGGATAATCATCAAAGCTGACGAGCCCAAAATCGTCGGGACATGAAAGGCCCATCTCCTCTGCCGCCCGCAGCAGACCGATGGTCATCAGGTGGTTCGCAACATAGATGCCGTCCGGCCGATGGGAGAGCAGAGCGTGGCCGGCGCGGAATCCGGAGTCGATGCGGTAATCTCCCTCGACCACCAGTTGTTGCTCGAAGGGCAGTCCTTGCGCCTTGAGCGCGTCGTGAAATCCCTGCCAGCGCGCCAATGCGTTGCTAACCTTGAGCGGTCCGCTGATGAGGCCGATGCGCCGCCGTCCCGCCCGCGCCAGGTGGCATACGGCGTCGTACGCTCCCTGATAATCGTCGGTGATCACGGCGTCTTTGGTGAGCTTGGGATATGTGCGCATCACGAGTACGAAGGGAATACCAACTTCTTTAATCATCTGACGCAAAGACGGGCTGAAATCTTCGGCGGCTTTGGTGAGCAGAATTCCGTCGACGCGCTTGGAAAGCAGCAACTCGATGGCGCGTTCTTCTTTTTCCAAACTGTCATCACTGTTGCAGAGCAGAAGATTGTAGCCGTGCTTCTGGGCCGCATCTTCGGCGCCGCGAACCACCATGGGGAAAAATGGGTTGGCGATATCAGGGACGATCATGCCAATTGTATGGGTACGCTGCTTGGCCAGACTGCGAGCGATCAGGTTGGGACGGTAATTCAGCTTGCGGATGGCCGCTTCCACCTTCTCGCGCAGCTTTGTGCCAACGTGAGCCTTATTGTTGACCACGGCGGAAACCGTGAAGACGGAAGCTCCGGATTCGCGGGCGACGTCATAAATACTCGCGGCTTTGCCAGGTTTCTGCGGCTTATTTTGCCGGGTGGTCGCCGCCTTCTTATTGGGTGTGCTCATTGATTCGCTTTACCAGCCTATAGCATCCCACCAGTTCGCCAATGACTAATCGTATCTCACGACAGCGGGAGCGCCACTCTTTGCGGACGCGTAGATGGCATGGATAATCTCGACATCGCGGTGTCCTTGGCGGCCATCTGGCTCCACGTTGGCGCCAGTCTGGATCGCAGTCGCGAAGGCGTCGAGTTCAGGTGCAAACTCATCGACGACCTTGAATTTCTTCTCAAACCAGCGGCCTTGGATTTTCCCTGTGAGCCGCCGTTCTTCCTCAAAGGGGAAGGCTGGCGCGAGCAATGCCCAGCCCTTGGTGCCCTGTACATGAATAAACGAAGAGGGAGCGGCTCCATAGGTCGAGGTTCCCTGGACGACAAGTCCGCTCCGAAAATTCATGCGGAATGCGATGCCCTCTTCGACCTCACAGAAGTGCGCCGTGTCGTGTCGCCAGGATTGCGCGGAGACCTCCACCGGATCTTCGTCGACGAGCCAGCGAGTGGTATTCACGCAGTACACGCCCAGATCCATGAGCGGGCCGCCACCAGCCAAACGCGCATCGAGTAACCAAGGCAGGGAAGTGCCGGGCAAATGCAATTCGCTGAAGGCCGTGTGGATGACGTCGATACGCCCGAGAGAGCCTTCGCGGATTAACTTCTTCAGGTACAGCGAACTGGGCTCGAAGTATTTCCGGTACGCCGTCATCAGCAAGACGCCATGCTGCTGGCAAGCCGCTACCATCCGGGCGGATTGCTCGACCATCGCCGCAAGAGGCTTCTCACACAAGATGTGCTTGCCGGCCTTCGCGGCTTGAGTGGTCAAGGTTTCATGCTCACCTTGGGGCGTCGCAATGTAGATTGCCGACACGTCGGGATTCGACAAGCAAGTGGAATATTCGTCGGTGCTATAGGCGTGGTCGGCTCCAAATTTCCGCGCCAGTTTTTTGGCCTTCTTCTTATCGCGACTGACCACGGCAACCAGTCGCGCCTTTTTGGAGTGCGCGAACGCGGGCAGCACCGAACTCTGGGCGATGCTGCCGAGTCCCACGACGGCGAAGCCGATTCTCTCCGCTGCTTTCACGCTTAGCTCTCGCGGTCAGCCCGGCTGAGGCGCTGGTTGCGAATCGCTTTGTGATCCAGATTGCGCACCTCTTCGATGTTCTCGAGCACTTTGTGAATTCCGTCAGCGATGGCATCCACATCTTTCGTGCTGCCCAGGAACATCTGGTGCGCGAACCACACGGCTTCGGAATATGCAGCCTTCTCCGACTCCGGGCAGGAATACATGGTGCGCAAGTCGAGCGGCTTTTCGCGTCCCCAGCTCAGGGCGGGGAAGTCAGCCGGATTCACTGGGAACAGGGAACTCTTATAGACGGGCTCGTAGAAAAGGCCGTCGCAAGGGACGCCTTCCAATTGCAGAGCTGCGACAAAAGCAGCGCGTGGAATGTCTTTTACCTGGTCTGAGAAATACTTAAGCACATAGCCATAGGGCGCACGGCGCGTGATTCGCGGATCTGGCTTCAGCAACCCAATCCCCGAGGTACCTTTCAGTCGCTTTTCGAGATACGCCATATTCTTGTCGCGGAGCTTCGATTGCTTTGGCAGACGATCGAGTTGCGGGCCAAGCACCGCCGCTTGAAATTCGCCTAGGCGGTAGTTGAAACCGATGATCCGGTGATGGAACTCATCGGTAACGCTGGCCCGTCCAGCGTTGATGTAGCTCTGCACTTTCTCCATGTATTCCAGATTGTTGGTGATGACCGCGCCGCCCTCGCCGCTCGTGATCAGCTTGCTCGATTGGAAGCTGAAGGCTCCCAGATCGCCCATCGATCCCGCGCCTTTGCCCTTCCACATGCCGCCGTGGGCGTGGGCGCAATCCTCGATGACCTTCAAATTGTGCTTGGCCGCAATGCGGAGAATCTCATCCATGTCCGCAAACCGCATACCAAGATGCACCGGCAGAATCGCCTTCGTCTTGGGCGTGATCGCTTTTTCGATCAGCTTGGCGTCGAGGCAATAGGTGTCCGGATCAACATCGACAAATACCGGTAAGGCGCCTAGCAGAAGCACGGGGCCAACCGTCCCCTCCCATGTGTAAGCCGGCGCAATGACTTCGTCGCCGGGCAGAATGCCAACCGCCTTCAGCGCCGCCTGGATTGCAACCGTTCCCGTATTCACGCATTGTGCGTACTTCACCGTATGCGTCTTCGCAAACTTCTTTGCAAACGAAGAGGCATGTTTTCCTGGGAACGGCTGGCCTCCCCATTTCGAGCTGGTCAGCACATCTTTAAGGGCCGCCATTTCCTCTTTGCCGCCCATTGGCCATTGCGTGAAAGGTGTCTTCCGTAGAGGCTTCCCGCCGGTAATCGCTAGTTTTCCCACTTGCTTAAGTCCCCCTGTTAAAAAGTGTGGCGCAACGCAGCCCTTTGTTTTGCCATCTCGCTAGTTCTTGTCTGGATTCGGAATCAGAATGTCCCGCACCAGCGCGTCCAGATCGTGGCAGGCGACAATAAATTGTCGTAGCGTGCGGCGAGTCGGACCAAACGAATCAAAATCCTCAATGGTGATGCCGTCTTCAGTGCTGGCACGACGGTAATCGGCAAGCTTGCGGCTAAGTTCTTCGACAATCTTTGGCGCAACCGGATCATCAATACGGTTGCGAACCTCGATGTCACTGGCATTGAAGCGCACCTGCCATGAATACGGAGGCGAAATGACGACATCGCCACCGATCAGTTCGCTCCAGTGCATGTGATTGCGAAATGCCGCCGAGAGCAGGCGAGTCCGGTATCCGCGCTGGCGAAAGAGTTGATAAGTCTTCTTGAACACGGCGACTCCTGCCCACTCTAGATAGCCGGGATCAATCGCGATGTTTTCTTTTTCGACCAGTACCCTCATCCAGTCGTCGAGCCGCCCCACCATGATGGTGCAGACTGGCCCCATGCTGGTTGTCTCAAGCCCTTCCTTTTCGCGCCGCTTCAAACCGCGTTCCACCGCTTCGGCTACGGCAATGCATTGTGGGAGCGTAAAGGAGACGGTCGCATTGATGCTGACTCCGCGATAGGTGGCTTCCTCAATCGCCGGAATGCCTGCTCGCGTGACCGGAATTTTCACGATCATGTTGGGCGCTAACTGGTTGAACTCCACCGCCTGCTCGACCATTGCCTGGGAATCGCGAAACAGCCGGGGGTCGGTCTGAATCGAAAGGCGTCCATTCTTGCCACGCTGCGCATCGAAGATCGGCCTGAGCAGGGCAGCGCTCTTCAGTGACATTTCTCGCACCAGTTGCCATGCCAGTTCATCTTCTGTGGCGCGTGGGCGCTCCTGAATCAGCGCCTGAATTCGGTCCTTCCACTGGCCCATTTCTTTTTGCAGAACTGCGAGAACGATGACCGGATTGCAGGTTGCTCCGGTAGCGCCATGTTCGATGGAGTAGGACAGTTCCTGAATGGAAGCGGAGTCATTCCACAGGCAAGTCGGCGTTGACTGCGTCATTTCATGCAGAGGGCTTTTATACGATATGGAGCTTGTGCGGTTCATACTTTCCTCCATGCCCAGAATCGGCCTGCACGCTTCTTGGCGTGAGTCACGCAGCAAGAAAGGGACGATCAACCCTCAGTCGTAATTTTGCAGGGCTTGCCTTGAATGTGTGACTTTTCGGCGGCAACCGCAATCTCCAGCGCTCGCAGCCCGTCTGCGCCGGTCACCAGCGGCGGACGATCATGCAGCATGTTGTGTACGAAATCGATAACCTCGGCAAGGTAAGCATCTGCAAAACGCGATAGAAAATGATCCGCCAGGATGTGTGCGCCTCCGGCGGCGCTCAGAAAAGTAGCCGGCGTTTTTTCCAGACTGCCGACAAAGATAGATCCTTTTGACCCCACGATTTCGGTCCGAACGTCGTAGCCGTAAATTGCCTGGACGTATGATTCCACGTTGCCGATGGCTCCGTGAGCGTACTTCAGGTTCACAACGCTGGCAACCACGTCTCCGAACTGGGCGATCGCAGGACGAATCGCGACCGTGGTGTAAGAGTGCACTTCCGTGACTTCGTCGCGCATCAACCAGCGAGCCAGGTCAAAATCGTGAATCGTATTGTTGTAAAAAACCATGCCATTGATGCCCGACTTGTAGGCTGCGATTGGAGGAGCATCCTTGTCGCGTCCGACAGATTTAAAAACCACCGGATCGCCAATCTCCCCGGCCTCAATCCTCTTCATGGCGGCGGCATAAGCCGGGTCATAGTGGCGCATGAATCCGATCTGAAGGCGGACTCCCGCTTTCGCAACGCCCGCCAAGGCTTGATGCGCATCTGCCAGATTAAGAGCGATCGGCTTTTCGCAGAGAATGTCCTTTCCGGCGGCGGCGGCGAGTTCAATCGCCTTGGCGTGAAACTTATCGGGAGTCGAAATCAATACTGCGTCGATTTCTCTGCACTCGAGCATTTGCTCGAGGTTCTGGAAAGAATGGTCGATTTCAAGTTCAGCGGCGACTTGGCGGGCACGATCGGCAGCCGCGTCCGCGACGGCGACGAGGCGAGCTTCAGGCACCAGACGGCGGACATTGTCGGCATGGCGCCTGCCCATTTCACCGACTCCGAGAACGCCAACTCCTAGTTTTGCCGGCACACTTCCTCCAAATATCTTACCGCTTTGACAGAGAACACATCGCGCTGGCCGCTACCCGAATCTCCGTGCCGTCCGGGCTGGCGACCCAGAAGATTGTATCAACAGCATCGTCTCCGTGCCAGAGGAAAATCCAATAAAAACGATACTTAATCGATAATATGAATGTTGATCCAAGGCCGCCACTGCCGGGGATATCGGAGAATACTGTACTTCCGTCGCGCCCGGTGAAAAGCACAAAGCACCTGGCGTGATACACAAACGTCTAACCGATTAGATAAGGCGCGGCCTTCGCCAGAAACGGCCATTCCCGCTTCTTCCATGCCATCAACAAGTAGGCTGCAAAACCAATGCCGAGGGTTCCGAAGGCATACGCCAGGAATATCCATCCGCCGGGTTGCAGTCCCGGCGTCACAAATACCCCCAGCCATCCCACCAGCGCGAACAGGGCGGGAAGGGGGTATAGCCACATTCGAAAGGGGCGCGGCCGATCCGGTTGGTTGCGGCGGTAAATCAGCAAGCCGATGATTTGGGCAACGAACATCGACAGGATGCGTGCCATCATCAGGGCGGTAATGATCTGCACCAGATCAAAGAAGCACGCCGCGATTACCAGAAAGCCGACTAGCAACAACGACCGGTGTGGGAATCGCTTGGTGGGATGCACTCCTCCAAACCATCGGAAGAATGCTCCATCGAGCGCTGCCGCATACGGAATACGCGAGTACCCCAGCAGCATCGCGTAGGTCGCCGCAAATGCTGTCACCTCCACCATCACGGTCATCAGCACCGAAGCCCAATGCCCGCTCACTTTTTCCATATACACGGAGCCGATGGCGTTAAAGGCCTGCGATCCCGGTTGCACCATCTCCCGCCACTGTACAACTCCGGTGAAGCTCACCGAAATCAGAAAGTCGATCACCATTACAATCAAGATCGAAATGATCACACCCCGCGGCACGACGCGTTCCGGTTCTTTCACTTCGTCGCCCAGATAACAAATCTGGTAGTAGCCCAGGAAATTAAACATCACCAGCATGGTTCCATTGCCGAGGCCCAGCATGAACGGCAGGGTGATGTTCCACGCTCCCGGCGGAAAATCGAACAGGAGCTTACTGTTCATGTGTGTCATCCCGGTGACGATCACCCACGCCGCCGTCAGCAACATGCCGACCCAAAGCACCAGCATCAAGCGTGCGATGTCCTGAATCTTGCGGTACAGCGCTAGCACGGCGAGCCCCGTGATGCTGGCGGCCAGCAGTTTGATCCCCCACCGGTAGGCGAGCAGTTTCGGCCAGAGAAAGCCGGTGTACTCCGCCATGCCGATACTGCTGGTGGCAATCTCCAGCGTTCCGCTGAATAGAAATTGCCAGACAAAAATCCATGCCATCATGTGGCCCCAGCGGTCGCGGCCAAGGCACTCGCGGAGGAAGATATAGGATCCGCCGGAGGCTGGAATCGCGGCACCCAATTCCGCGAACACCAGTCCGTCGGCAATTGCCAGTGCCGCTCCCACTCCCCAGGCGATCAGTGACTGCGGACCACCCAGCGTGGCCAGAATCGCGGGCACCGTAATGAACGGCCCGGTCCCCACCATGTTCGACATGTTGATGGACAGGGCATTCAACAGGCCCAGCCGCCGCGGCAACTTCGCGTGTGCGACTCCCGGTTGCGAGGCAGCCGTGGCGGCGTCAATACTCAAGCGGAAACCATCCTGCCTCCAAATGCTTGGCCAACCTTTTACTGACGACTAACGCGCGGGCGCGACCGACATATCCGCGACAATTCCGTGAAGATATCGCAAACTAGCGGCAACACTTTCCGCGGGCGGAACTACGGCGGCTCCGAACTTTACGTCTTGTTCGATCACCATCCAGCCGGAATAATTGTTCTTCTCCAGCAGGCGGAACAGCTTTGGAAAGTCGATGGAACCCTGCCCGATGATGGTGAACACCTTTTCTTCGATGGCCTGCTCGAAGTTGAGCTTCTTGCGCCGCGCTTCCTCTAACACTTTCAGATCCACGTCCTTGATATGGAGAAAACGTAGAACGCTGGCGAACTTGGCGGCTTCGGTGATCGTGTCTCCACCGCCGTAGTCGCAGTGGCCGGTGTCGAGGCACAGCCCGATTCCGGTGTGCGAGGTTACGTCGAAGAATCGCTCACACTCTTCCGGAGTCTCGACGTATGTTGCCACGTGGGGATGAAAGACCAGATCGAGTCCGAATTCGGCTGAGACCTTCGCAGCTTCTTCGACAACATGCGCGACATTCTTCCACTGCGCCGCAGAAAGTCCGGCACTGCCATCTTTCGGGACGCGCCCGGAAATGCTGTTACGTTCATCGGACTGCGCATCCGCCAATACGAGGAAAGGCGCTTTCAATGCCGCCAGCAGATCGCCGACTTTGCGAATGTGCTCGACCGCAATTCCCGCCGACGCCGGGTCACTGAGAACCACAGGTACAAACGACCCGAGCAACTTGAGCTTTCGCTGGTCGAGTCGCGGTTTGAGTATGGCCGGATCGGTGGGAAAAAATCCGTATGGCCCCAGTTCGGTACCGCTGTATCCCGCCCACACCATTTCGTCCAGCATCTTCTCGTAAGACTGGTTCCACGATGGCCCGGGATAATCGAGCACGCCCCAGCTATCGGGCGCGCAGGCAAAATGAAAGCGTGACTTCACATCTGTCATAGAAACCTCAATTGGTATAGTGTGCAAATCTAACTCAAATTGCGGTCGTTGATTCCGGCGATTACGACCATGCTTCATGCAGTTTTCTTACGACCAAGGATTGATGACAACCTTCATCGAATCCGCGTCCATCGACTTCTTCATCGCCGCATCAACCTGCCTGAGGCCGAAGCGGTGGGTGACAAATTCCGCGAGCGGGTATTGCCGCATGTAGCGCACCATCTGCCGCATGCTTGGCCCATACGCAGCCGGTTCTTCTCCGCCGATACCGAGAATCCGCACGTTCTTCGCGCACAAATGTCGGTGAGGACTGATGGAAATTTCTCCCATATCGGAAAAGTTGCCCGCCTCGACCAGCAAGCCGCCGATTCGCAGCATCTCGAGCGATTCGCGTACTGCTTGCGGAACACCCGCGCACTCGGCAACCACGTCTGCGCCACGACCGTGCGTC
>Ga0209579_10000136_pt1 | contig 116682 bp, 117 predicted proteins | sample Coa_R1_2_FD_187152 | JGI IMG/M metagenome (GOLD analysis project Ga0209579, IMG submission 187152) | Surface soil microbial communities from Centralia Pennsylvania, which are recovering from an underground coalmine fire - Coalmine... | ecosystem: Environmental > Terrestrial > Soil >... | reverse complement strand
TGGCCAAATCGAGGCCGATCGTAGTAATCTCCATGACGGATGGCTCCCATTTGCTCGTGAACGCTTGATAGCCTTCACACCCTGGCACCTAGATGCCGTGAGCGGGAGCCATCCACCTCATCTGCTTACGGGTCAAAAGGCGACATGCCGACCAAGCCACACGATGTCCGCCTTGCACACAAAAAGGACCGTGAGCAGAGTATCGGACCGACTTTTTGGAAGAGTATCTATAAGCTCTGTGCTGGTTATGTCGGAACGGCGCGCAATACCGCATCGGCAATTCTTTCGAGCGCCTTCGGCTCGTCCGGAAAACCGGCCGCGATCCAGGCCGCTTCCGCGGCACGCAACGCTTCGCCGAGCGCGGGACCTTTCGCAACGCCGCGCTGGATGAAATCGGCAGCCTTCAGTGGAAACACCGGCGCCGTCCACCGCGCCGGCAGCGTCGCCAGCGCGCGCCAATCGGCGTCGTTCGCGCTCGCCGGCGAGCGCGCCCAGCCCAGCAATGCGTGGTCGGTGAAGGCCTGCGCACCCAGCCGGTAGAGCAGCGCGCGAACCGCCTGCTCGCCGAAGACCGGCGAGATGCGCCGCCAGCCCTCCGCCATCGAGGCGAGGCGCTCATGCTCGGCATTGGTGAGCCGCAGCCGCTGCCAGAGCCGCTCGGCGTCTTCCGCCACCATCACCGCAAGCGCGCCGAGACGCTGTGCCGGATCGGGCGCGACGCCGATCTCGGCCTCGACCTTGGCCATGTTCTCGAAAGAGGCGAGGTAGCTCACGCCGCCGAGCACGCGCAGCAGCAATCCGGCGTCGGTCATCGATATCAGGGTCGGCACCGCATGTGGGGCAACCACGAGCTTCAACATTTCCATGCGCACGCGTTCGCGCGAAAGCTGTTCGAGGCCGTCGCGGCCGGCGATGCAGGCGGCAAGCCCGGCGCGATCGGGATGATCGCTGGTGCCGTAGGCGGCATGGAAGCGGAAGAAGCGCAGGATGCGCAGGTAGTCTTCCGCGATGCGTTGCGAGGCATCGCCGATGAAGCGCACGCGGCGCTGGCCAAGATCGGCGAGGCCGCCGACATAGTCATAAACCGTGCCATCGCGCCCGGCGGACAGCGCGTTGATGGTGAAATCGCGGCGCTCGGCGTCGGCCTTCCAGTCGCGGCCGAACGCCACCTTGGCGTGGCGCCCGTAGGTTTCGACGTCGCGGCGCAAGGTCGTCACTTCGAACGGTTGCTTGTCGACGACGGCGGTAATGGTGCCGTGCTCGATTCCCGTCGGCACCGCCTTGAAGCCGGCCGCGGCGAGGCGGCGCACCACCTCCTCCGGCACCGCCGTGGTCGCAACGTCTATTTCGCCGACCGCGAGGCCGAGCAGGGCATTGCGCACCGCGCCGCCGACAGCGCGCGCCTCTTCGCCGTCGCAGTCGAGCACGCCGAGCAGCCGCGGCAGCGGGCCCTGCTCAAGCCAGGCGGCGCCTTTCAGGCTTTGCGTGATAGCGCCCGGCGTCACTTGGTCGTCCCCGGGACGAATTTTCCGTTCTCCATGTGCGCGGGCACGTAGGTCGAGCCCGGCGGCGCACCGGAAAAATGCGCAAAGAAGATAAAACTGGCTGCGACCAAGGCGAAAGCCGCGATGGCGAGGCTCATCACGTGGCGCACCGGCCATGACTGGGTACTGAGCACGCCGGACCGGGTGGCAAACAGGAATATCGCGTAGAGCGCGAACGGCGTTATGAACAGGATGATCTCGATGAAAGCCGGGCGGATCATCGGTAGATGCGGTCGTAAAGGTTGCGAAGAATACCGGCGGTGACGCCCCAGATATAGCGCTGGCCGAAGGTGATCGCGTAATAGTGCCGCGTGATGCCCTGCCAGTCGCGCGAATGCCGCTGTACGTTGGCCTGGTCCATGAGAAATGCAAGCGGCACCTCGAAGGTGTCGTCCACCTCGGCGGCGCCGAGCGTGAGCTTGAAGCCCGGCGTTACGCGCGCAACCGTCGGCACGATGCGATAGCCCAGCGTTGTCATGTAGAGGTCGAGGTAACCGAACGGCTCGATCGATTTGCGATCCAGCCCGATCTCTTCGTGCGTCTCGCGCAGCGCGGCCTCCAGCGGGCTTTCGTCGCTCTTTTCGATCTTGCCGCCGGGAAACGAAATCTGCCCGGCATGATTGGGCAGGTGCTGCGCGCGTTGCGTCAGCAGCACCGTCGGTTCGGAATGGCCGACGATCGGCACCAGCACCGCCGCGGGTCTGATCGGGCGCACCGCCGCGATTTTCTCCATCACCGGATCGGCGTCGTGGTCGCCGCGCTTGGGCAGCACATTGGGGTCGTCAAGTCCGGCCGGCGGCTCAAGCGTGAGCCGTTCGCTGGCGCGGGCGAAAAATTCCTTGGCGTCGATGAGCGTTGCGCCACCGTGCATCAGGCAAACTCCCGCACGGCGCTTGCTTCCGCCATGACGAAGAACTCGGCCGCGGAAGCAACGCCGAACATCGCCTTGCCGGCGATGTCGCGTTCTTCGCCTTGCTCCACCAGGTCATAGAACAGCGCCCGCGTCACTTTCGCCCAGAGATCGCGGCGAACGTGCAGATAGGGCTTGAGGCCGCCGGTCGCGGCTTGCGTCTCGAAGCGCAGCGCGTGCCCGGGCCCGGCGGCGACCCAGTCGTCGACGTTGGTGCGGAAATTGAGTACGGGACCGCGAGCATTTTGTTCAACCTTTAGCTCGACGGCGAGGAATGGCGCGTCTTCGACGATTAAACCGACCTTCTCCACTGGCGTAACCAGGAAGTACTTGCCTTCCTCGCGCTTGAGCACCGAGGCGAACAACCTGACCAATGCCGGCCGCCCGATCGGCGTCTTTTGGTAGAACCAGGTGCCGTCGCTGGCGATGCGCATGTCGATATCGCCGCAAAACGGCGGGTTCCACAGGTGGACCGGCGGCGGGCCTTTGCGTTCGCCGCAGGGCAGCGCTGTCACAATCGCCTCCAGCCCACCCTGCCCTGTCTTCGCCATTGTTTTCCTACGGTATTTGGGCCGTCTGCGGCGCCTGTTCGCATCTCCGTGATAGGGCGAACCCGGCCCGGGAAGATAGCGTAGATTGTGGCAGATTCGCCCGCTGGTGCGTTTGTTGCATAGCATTGAGCGGCCGGTCGATCCGCCGGCACAGCGGGCCAAAGGCCCTCGACGAAAGGACAAAACGGTTATGGCGGTAGCAGGCGGCGAAAATCTGGAAAAGCTGGAAGACATGATCGTGCGCGCGGCGGAATCGACCGCGGCCCATGTGCGCGCAGCCAAGGCCGCCATCGGTGAGGTGATCTTCGGCCAGGAAACCGTGGTCGAGCGCGCGCTGATCACGGTGCTGTCCGGCGGCCATGCGCTGCTGGTCGGCGTGCCGGGCCTCGCCAAGACCAAGCTGGTCGAGACCATGGGCACCGCGCTCGGCCTCGATGCCCGACGCGTGCAGTTTACCCCCGACCTGATGCCCTCCGACATTCTCGGCAGCGAAGTGCTCGAGGAAAGCCCCGGCGGCAAGCGCAACTTCCGCTTCATCCCCGGCCCCGTTTTCGCGCAGCTGCTGATGGCCGACGAGATCAACCGCGCCTCCCCGCGCACGCAATCGGCGCTCCTGCAGGCGATGCAGGAACAGCATGTCACCGTCGCCGGCGCCCGCCACGATCTGCCCAAGCCGTTCCACGTGCTGGCGACACAGAACCCGCTCGAGCAGGAAGGCACCTACTCGCTGCCGGAAGCGCAACTCGACCGCTTCCTGATGCAGGTCGATGTCGACTATCCCGACATCGAGGCCGAACGCAAAATTCTGTTCGACACCACCGGCGCCGATGAAAGCCGCGCCAAGGCGGCAATGACAGCCGACGATCTCATCGCGGCGCAGCGCCTTGTGCGCCGCCTCCCGGTCGGCGAGAGCGTGGTCGAGGCGATCCTGGCGCTGGTGCGCTCGGCACGCCCAGGCGCAGACACCGGCGCGTTGGGCAGCCTGATCGCCTGGGGCCCCGGGCCGCGCGCGAGCCAGGCCTTGATGCTGGCGGTGCGTGCCCGTGCGCTGCTCGACGGCCGCTTTGCCCCTTCCGTCGACGACGTGATCGAATTGGCTGAGCCCGTGCTCAAGCATCGCATGGCGCTCACTTTTTCCGCGCGCGCCGAAGGCGAAACCATCGGCAATGTCGTCGCCCGCCTCAAGGAGCGCATCGGGTAGCGAATGGCTGAACCCCGCAGGGACACCGAAAACGACGCCGTCCGCGCCGCCGTCGGCAAGAGCCGCAAGCTCGCGGCGCGAGTCCCGCGGCTTATTCTGGAAGCGCGCCGGGTTGCGGCCACCGTCATTCACGGCCTGCACGGACGGCGCCGCGCCGGCCAAGGAGAGAATTTCTGGCAGTACCGCCGCTTCATGTCGGGCGAACCGGCGCATCAGATCGACTGGCGGCGTTCCGCGCGGGACGATCACCTCTACGTCCGCGAACGCGAGTGGGAGGCCTCGCACACGATCTGGCTTTGGGTCGACCGCTCGCCGTCGATGGATTTCACCTCCAGCCTTTCCGAATGGAGCAAGCTCGACCGCGCGCTTGTCGTATCCTTTGCGCTTGCGGAAGTGTTGGTGCAGGGCGGCGAACGCATCGGCATTCCCGGCTTGATGCGGCCGACCGCCAACCGCAACGTGATCGAAAAAATGGCACAAGTGATCGTGCACGATGAAGGCGAGCGGCCGAGCCTGCCGCCGAATTTTGCACCGGCTGCGTTCTCCGAGGTGCTGTTGCTGTCCGATCTGTGGAGTCCGATTGCGGAATTTCGCCGCACCATCGGCCAGCTGGCGGCCAACGGCGCGCGCGGCCACGTGGTGCAGGTGGTTGATCCTGCGGAAGAGAGTTTCCCTTACGCCGGCCGCATCGAATTTGTCGAACCGGAAGGCGGCGGCCGCATTACCGCCGGGCGCGCCGAAACCTGGCGCACCGACTATCAGGGACTATTGGCCAATCACCGCGCCGCACTGCGCGCCGAGTGCGAGCAGTTCGGCTGGAGCTTCACGATACACCGCACCGATCGTGGGCCGACCGGGCTCCTGTTTGCTATCCACGCACGCATGGGCGCAGGCGCGCAGGCCGTCATCCAAAACCGCCAGACGGCGCGCAGCGGCGTGAGCGCATGATTTCCGGCTTGCCCCTCGCTTTCGCACAGCCTCTGGTCCTGCTCGGACTTTTGGGCCTGCCCATTTTATGGTGGCTGCTGCGGCTGGTGCCGCCGCGCCCGCGCACGATCGAGTTCCCGCCGACACGGCTGCTGTTTGAAATCGCGCCGAAGGAAGAGACGCCGTCACGCACGCCATGGTGGCTTGTACTGCTGCGTCTTGCACTTGCCGCGCTCGTTGTCATCGCCGCCGCCGGGCCTTTATGGAATCCACCGCTGGCGAGTTCGAGCCGCAGCGTGCCGCTTCTGGTAATGCTTGATGACGGCTGGCCCGCGGCCGCTGCATGGGACGAACGCCTGCGCACCGCGGATGAAATAATCGCCCGCGCCGACGCCGACAACCGCGGCGTTGCCCTGATCCCGTTGTCAGAAGGCGGCCGCGACATTTCGATGATGACCGCGAGCGCCGCGCGCGTGCAGGTCAAGCAACTCAAGCCGAAGCCGCACAGCGTCGATCGCACCGAGGCGCTGCCGGCGCTGGAGCGCTTCTTTGCGGCGACGCCGAACGTCGAAGTGGTTTGGCTTGCCGACGGTGTCGATCTCGGCACGGACGGCGACTTCGTGACCGGATTGAAGCGCATCATCGGCAACCGCCCGCTGACGGTCGTCTCCGGGGGCGTTCCTGCCGCGCACGCGCTTGCCGCCGCCGACAACGCTGCCGGCGCGCTGACCGTGAAGGTCTTGCGCGCGCAGGCGGGCGGGGCAGATGCCGGCTTGGTCAACGCCATCGATCTCAAGGGCCTGCCGCTGGGTGAGGCACGCTTCACGTTCAATTCCGGGGCCCGCGAGGCCGATGCCGTGATCGACCTGCCGGTCGAGATCCGCAACGACGTCGCCCGCCTCGACATCGCCGGCGAGCGCTCGGCAGGCGCCGTGCAGTTGCTCGACAAGCGCTGGCGGCGGCGCACCGTCGGCGTGATCTCCGGCTCCGATGCCGACCGCTCGCAGCCGCTGCTTGGCGCCAATTATTATCTGCAGCGCGCGCTCAGCCCGTTTGCCGACGTGCGGCTGGCTGAAGCCGTGGCGCCCGCCGTCGCGGTTACGCGCTTCCTCGACCAGCACCTGCCGATGCTGATCTTTGCCGATGTCGGCAATGTCGGTGAAGCGCGCGACCGGCTCAACCAGTGGATCGACAATGGCGGCGTACTTGTGCGTTTTGCCGGCCCGCACGTCGCCGGCGAAACCAATGACGATATGTCGCCGGTGCGGCTGCGCCGCGGCGGCCGCACCCTCGGCGGCAGCCTGAGCTGGGACAAGCCGCAGCCACTGGCCGCGTTCTCGCGCGAAGGCCCGTTTGCCACGATGCCCGTGCCGAACGACGTCACCGTCAATCGTCAGGTGCTCGCCGAGCCGGACGCCGAACTTCCCGACCGCACCTGGGCGACGCTGGCCGACGGCACGCCTCTGGTGACGGCGCAACGGCGCGGCAAGGGATTGCTGGTGCTGTTCCACGTCACCGCCGACACCCGCTGGTCGGACCTGCCGCTGTCCGGCGCCTTCGTCGAGATGCTCAAGCGCATTGTCGCGCTTGCCAATTCGACCGGCGCGACCGACAGCGAAGCCGGCGCTGCCGCGCCCGCCGGCACCAAGGCGGTGCAATCCGCGGTGCCGCCGACGCGCGTGCTCGACGGCTTCGGCGCCTTTGGCGTGCCGCCGGCGACGGCGCGCCCGGTGCCCACAAATTTCACCGGCCGCGCCGACCCCGATCATCCGCCCGGCTTCTACGGGCCGCCGGAAGGCCTGGTCGCAGTCAATACTCTCACGCCCAGCGACCGTCCGGCACCACTCGACGTTTCGGCCCTCAATGCGCGCACCGACGTCTATCGACACGGCGAACCGCTCGACCTGCGTGGTCCGGTATTTCTCGCGGCGCTGACGCTGCTGGTGCTCGACGCGCTGGTGGTGATCTCGCTTTCCGGCGGCTTCCTCAGCATGTTGCCGCGCCGCCGCGCCACGGCCGCCGCAGTTTTACTCGGTATCGGGCTCGCCGCTGCGGCCCTGGCTCCGGCGCCGTTGCGCGCGCAGAGCCCGACCAATGCGGCCGCCGATGACTTCGCCATGAAAGCGACGCTGCAGACACATCTGGCTTACGTCATCACCGGCGACGCCGATGTCGATGCCGTCAGCAAGGCCGGCTTGCAGGGACTGACGCTGTTCCTGGCGCAGCGCACTGCGCTCGAGGCCGGCGAGCCGATCGGGCTTGACCCCGAGCACGACGAACTTGCCTTCTTCCCGCTCATCTACTGGCCGGTCGTGCAGGGCGCGACAAAGCCGCCGCAGGCGGCGCTCGACCACATCGACGCCTATATGAAGCGCGGCGGCACCGTGTTGTTCGATACCCGCGACGCCGTCGATACCCCACCCGGCCGTGGCGCAGCGGCAGGGCCGGGCATGGTCGCGCTGCGCAGAATTCTCTCCTCGCTCGACATCCCGGAGCTTGAGCCGGTGCCGCGCGACCATGTTCTCACCAAGACGTTTTTCCTGCTGCACGACTTCCCCGGCCGCTTCACCAGCGGCCAGCTTTGGGTCGAGGCGCTGCCGCCGGAAAGCGAGGATTCCCCTAGCCGTCCGGCGCGCGCCGGCGACGGCGTTTCCTCGATCCTGATCACCTCCAACGATCTCGCCGGCGCCTGGGCGATGCGGCCCGACGGGCAGCCGATGCTGCCGCTGGTCCCGGGCGAGCCGCGCCAGCGCGAAATGGCGTTCCGCGCCGGCGTCAACATCGTGATGTACGCGTTGACCGGCAACTACAAGGCCGACCAGGTGCACATCCCGGCGCTGCTCGAGCGGCTGGGACAGTAGGGCGGGATCATGAACCTCGGCGTTGCATTCGCACCGTTGCTGCCCGCCTACGCGGTCTGGGCGGCCTTCGCCGCGGCCGCGCTCGTTTCGGTGCTGCTGCTGCTGGCCCGCAGTCGTGGCGCCGTGGTGCGGGCGATTGCGCTGGCACTGATGGTGCTGGCTCTCGCCAATCCGTCGTTCACGCGCGAGGACCGCGATCCAATTCCCTCGGTCGCCGCCGTCATTGTCGACAAGAGCCCGAGCCAGGATTTCGGCGACCGCAATGCGCAAACGCAGGCCGCGCGCGATACCCTAGTGGCAGCGCTCAAGCGCATTCGGGGCCTTGAAGTGCGCGTCGCCGAGGCCGGACAGGCCGACGGCGAGAACGACGGCACCAAGCTGTTTTCCGCCCTGTCGTCGACACTCGCCGACGTGCCGCCCGACCGGGTTGCCGGCGCGATTCTGATTACTGACGGCCGCGTGCATGACGTGCCGGCCGAAGCCGCGGCGCTCGGCTTTGCTGCGCCGCTGCACGCGCTGATCACCGGTCATAAGGACGAGATCGACCGGCGCGTGGTGCTCACTGTCACGCCGCGCTTCGGCATCGTTGGGCAGTTGCAGACCATCGGCTTCCGTGTCGAAGACCATGGCGCCAATGCCGGCACCGCCGAGGTCATCATCCGTCGCGATGGCGACGTACTCGATAAACGCATCGTCAACGTCGGTACGGTCGTCAGCGTCCCCGTCGCAATTCCCCACGAAGGCCAGAACATCATCGAGGTCGAAGCCGCGCCGCTGCCCGGCGAATTGACGCAGGTCAACAACCGCGCAGTGATCTCGATCGATGGCGTGCGCGACAAGCTGCGCGTGCTGCTGGTTTCCGGCGAGCCGCACGCCGGCGAGCGCACGTGGCGCAATCTACTCAAGTCGGACGCTTCGGTCGATCTCGTGCATTTCACCATCCTGCGCCCACCGGAAAAGCAGGACGGCACCCCGATCAACGAGCTGTCGCTGATCGCGTTTCCGACGCGCGAACTGTTCCAGCAGAAGATCTCGGAATTCCAGCTCATCATCTTCGACCGCTACGCGCGCCAGGGCGTGCTGCCGATGATCTATTTCGACAACATCACCAAATACGTGCACGACGGCGGCGCTGTGCTCATCGCCGCCGGTCCCGATTATGCGAGCCAGACCAGCATCTGGCGCACACCGCTCGATTCCATCCTGCCGGCAGAGCCAATCGGCGATGTCACCGAGCAGCCGTTCCGTGCCCAGTTGACCGACGCCGGCAAGAAGCACCCGGTGACGCGCGGGCTCGAAGGGTCGGACACCGATCCGCCGCACTGGAGCCGTTGGTTCCGCCTGGTCAACACCAGGCCTGCCGGCGCGGGCAGTACGACGGTGATGCAGGGGCCGGACGGCAAGGCGCTGCTGGTGCTGGCGCACGAGGGCGAAGGCCGCGTGGCGCTGCTGCTGTCGGATCACATTTGGCTTTGGGCGCGCGGCTACGAGGGCGGCGGCCCGCATCTTGACCTGCTGCGGCGGCTGTCGCACTGGCTGATGAAGCAACCGGATCTGGAGGAAGAAGCGCTGCGGCTGATCGTGCATGGCCGCGACGTCACCGTGCAGCGCCAGACCATGGCCGACACCGTGAACCAGGTGACGCTGACCTCGCCGACCGGCGCGACGCGCACACTCAGTCTGCAGCCGGTCGAACCCGGCCTCTGGCGGTCGCAGCTTTCCGCCAATGAACTCGGTCTATGGCGCGCGACCGACGGCAAACTAACCGCACTCGCCAATGTCGGTCCGGCAAATCCGCGAGAGTTCGCCGAGGTCACCTCGACGACTGATGTGCTGCACGCGATCGCTGCGGCGACCGGGGGCGATGCCCGCCGCCTCGACGACGGTCACGGGCTCGAGGTGCCGCGGGTAGTACCTGTGAGAACCTCGACCTCGTTTAACGGTGGCGACTGGATCGGGCTGAAGATGCGCGACGTGTCCGTGGTACGCGGCATCGGCGTGCTGCCGATCTTTGCCGGCCTCATCGGGCTGCTGCTGCTGATCGGCGCGCTGGCAGCGACCTGGGCGCGCGAAGGCCGATAAATCAGTCTTCGAACGACGCCGTTATTTGGCGTCCCAATCCGGGCGGATCATCCCCGAAACGCCGTCGAAGGCGCCGGCCGCGAGTTCGGCAATCAGCAGGCGCGCCGGATCGACTGGGCCCGGCATCTTTGCCCGGCCCTTGGGGATGCGCTTGAAGCCGCTTTTGGCGTAGATCGGCTCGTCACCGACCAGCACGACGAGCTTGTGTCCTTTGGCCCTCGCCTCCTCGAGCGCGCGTTTGACCAGCGCGGTGCCGATCCCGTGGGCGCGGAACGGCGGCTCGACGGTCAGCGGCCCGAGCAGCAAGGCCGGCGTTTCGCCGATGCAAGCGCGCGTGAGCCGCACCGAGCCGACCAGCAGCGTACCGATCCGCGCGGTGAAGGAGAGCGCGAGCGCATGCCCCTTGCCCTCACGAATGCGAAAGGCGCTGCGCGCAAACCGGCCTGGACCGAAAGTGCGCTCATGCAGGCGCTCGATCGCTTCGGCGTCGTTCGGCCGTTCGGCCAGAATCGTCAGGGAGGCTTCGCTCATCCGCGGTTGCGATTAGCATCTTTCGCTGATTCAGGTCCATCGCCCATGGCGATGCGACCGCCAAACCCTTAAATAGCCACGGGCAGCAGTGGAGATCGGCATGGGACTTCTGGTCGATGGCGTATGGCAGCAGGACGGATTGCGCACCAAGGACGGCGAATTCATCCGGCCCACCCCCCGCTTCCGCAACTGGGTCACGCCCGACGGCAGCGCTGGGCCATCCGGCGAAGGCGGCTTTGCTGCCGAAAGCGGCCGCTACCATCTCTATGTCTCGCTCGCCTGCCCCTGGGCGCACCGCACCGTCATCTTCCGCAAGCTCAAGGGCCTGGAGAATGTGATCTCGATGTCCACGGTATCGCCCGACATGCTCAAGGACGGCTGGACCTTCAACACCGAAGAGGGTTCGAGCGGGGATGCGGTCAACGGCAAGAGCAAATTGTCGGAGATCTATCTGCTCGCCGATCCGAAATATTCCGGCCGGGTCAGCGTGCCGGTGCTCTGGGATAAAAAGCGCAAGACGATCGTGAACAACGAGTCCCCGGAGATCATCCGCATGCTCAATTCCGCATTCGACAAATTCACTAACGAGCACACCGATTACTATCCGATGGCTTTGCGCGCCGAGATCGATGCCCTCAACGAGAAAATCTACCTGAATATCAACAATGGTGTCTATCGCTCCGGCTTTGCCACATCGCAGGCTGCCTACGAGAAAGCGTTCCGTGGGCTGTTCGATACCCTCGACGAAATAGAGCAACGCCTGTCGAAGCAGCGCTATCTTGCCGGCAACCGGATCACCGAGGCCGACTGGCGTTTCTTCACCACGCTGATCCGCTTCGACGCCGTCTATTATTCGCATTTCAAGTGCAACTGGCGCCACATTTACGAATACCCGAACCTGTCGAACTACACGCGCGACCTTTATCAGCAGCCGGGCGTCGCCCGGACCGTGAGCCTCGAACAGATCAAGCGGCACTATTATTTCAGCCAGCGGCAGGTCAATTCGACCGGCATCGTACCAGTCGGACCGCAACTCGACTTTGCCGCGCCCCACGACCGCGGACGGTTTACCTAACTCACCACAGTTCGCTCACCGCGACGCCGTCAAAAACCTCGGCGAGGCGTGCGCGCGTGGCGCGGCTCACATCGTCCGGCAGGGCATCGAGCGCAAAGAACCCGTGCTCGATGATTTCGTGATTGGGCACCGGCGGCCCGTCCTGGACAAAGTCGCGCACGATAAATAGCGCAACGTAGTCGCGTCGCGACGCCCGCTTGTTGAAGAAAATTCCGTGCAGCTTTGGCGAGCCGCCGAGCTTGATATTGGCCTCTTCGACGAGCTCGCGGGCAAGCGCTGCCAAAACGGTTTCGCCGGTCTCGACGCCCCCTCCTGGCAGATGCCAGCCGTCGACGTAGGAATGCTTGATCAGCAGCAAGCGCCCGGCGCCGTCGATCACCATGGCGCGGGTGCCAAGCGTGGCCCCGCGCGACCAGCGCCAATAGGTGTGCAGGATGCGGCGGATTGCCGGCTCCAGGGCGCGGCGCGTGCGGTTGAGGGACATGGAGCTTTTTGGCATCGCCGGGTAAGCGGCGCCTTACCGGCATTTATTGTGAAACGCGTTATAGCAACGCTTGCTGTTTAGAAAGGTTCTAATATAGAGATTATAGCCCCGGAACCGGTGAGGTGTCCTTGAAACGATTTTCCGACCTGACCGAGCAGGAAGTGCTCGCGCTCGCCATTACCAACGAGGAAGAGGACAGCCGTATCTATCGCGGTTTTGCCGAGGGCTTGCGCGAACAGTTTCCGTCGTCGGCCAAGGTGTTCGACGAGATGGCGGAGGAAGAGGTGCATCATCGCACCATGCTGTTCGACCTCTACAGGCAGAAATTCGGGGAATACCTGCCGTTGATCCGGCGACAGGACGTCAAAGGCTTCATTCAACCCAAGTCGACGCTGTGGCTGATGCGCCCGCTCGGGCTCGATGCCGCGCGCAAATTCGCCGAGGACATGGAATTTCAGGCCGAATGCTTCTACCGAAAGGCCGCCGAGGGCACGCGCGACGTATCGGTTCACAAGCTGCTGATCGAGCTTGCCGAGGCTGAGGCTGGCCACGAGTCGCTTGCGCACAAGCTGGCCGAGCAAATCCTCACCAAGGGCGCGCGCGAGAAGGAGGACGCGACCTCAAAGCGCATGTTCATGCTGCAATACGTGCAGCCCGGCCTCGCCGGGCTGATGGATGGCTCGGTATCGACGCTGGCGCCGCTGTTTGCCGCCGCTTTTGCCACTCACAACACCTGGGCGACCTTCCTTGTCGGCATGGCTGCGTCGGTCGGCGCCGGCATTTCCATGGCCTTTGCCGAGGCGCTGTCCGACGACGGCTCGCTCACCGGCCGCGGCTCTCCGATCATCCGCGGCGTCGTGACCGGCGGCATGACCGCGCTCGGAGGGCTCGGCCATACGCTGCCTTATCTGATCCCCCACTTCCTCACCGCTACCATCGTGTCGATCTGCGTCGTCGCGGTGGAGCTGGCGGCCATTTCCTGGATTCGTACCAAATACATGGATACGCCGTTCCTGCAGGCAGCCTTCCAGGTGGTGGTCGGCGGCGTGCTGGTGTTCGTCGCCGGGATATTGATCGGGAGTTCGTGAGCCGCTACGCCCCTGGGGCGATGTTCACTCTCGCCCACCTTTCCGACGCGCACCTGGCGCCGATGCCGGTGCCGAATCTCGCCGGCATCGCCTTCAAGCAATTCGCCGGCTACGTGAACTGGCTGCGTAGCCGACGGTTCATCCACCGCCCCGACGTACTCGCCAGAATCGTCAGCGACCTGCGTGGGCAGAAGCCTGATCACATCGCCATGACCGGCGATATCGCCAACATCGCGCTGCTCTTTGAATTTTCCCGTGGCGCCGCCTGGCTCACCGGGCTCGGCGAGCCTGAAGGCGTGAGCGTCGTCCCCGGCAATCACGATATTTACGTTGCCGGCGCCGCCGAATTAGCGCGAGCGCATTGGAGCGCCTTCATGCGAGGCGACGCCGGTGCGACCGCGTTTCCCTACGTACGCCGGCGCGGGCCGATCGCCTTGATCGGACTTTGCAGCGGCGTTCCGGCCGAACTGTTTTACGCCAGCGGCCGGCTCGGCGCCGATCAGCTCGCGAAGCTTGCCGTTGCGCTCAGGCAACTCAAAACGGAGGGGCTGTTCCGCGTGGTGATGATCCACCACCCGCCGATCAGTGAGTCCTCATCGCGCAAGCGCCTGCTCGACGCCAGCGAGCTCATCCGCGTCATCGGCACACACGGCGCAGAGTTGCTCGTTCACGGCCACGACCATATGCACATGCTCAACTGGCTCGAGGGGCCCGACGGCACACGCGTGCCTGCGGTGGGCGTACCCTCCGCATCCTCAGCGCCGAGCAAGGGCAAAGCCGATGCCGCTTACAATCTCTATCGGATCGAAAGAACGCCGAACGCCTGGAGCTGCGACATGATTTCGCGCGGCTTCGGAGCGGCCGGCAATGTGATCGAGTTAAAGCGGGAGAAACTCGCCTAGCGGTGCGCGTAATACATCGCCAGCGCAAACAGCGCGGCGACGCCGGCGATCAGGCCGAAAATAAACGTGCCAAGGGTGCGGAAGAAACGGCGGCGTTTTTGCGCTTGCAAAATTCGATCCGAGCCGCCGAGGCCACGCACGTCGCCAGCGAGTGCCTGTTCGCGTTCGACCAGCCTCCGCGCGACGTAGCGGGTCACTGCCTGCTTGAGCACCGGCACTTCGTAGGATTCGGCAAGCACGACACGGCCGTATCGGGTGTCCTGCACGAAGCGGTACTGCCGCTTGTCGCGGCCCATCTCGATATGCGCGACCACGTCGATCCACAGCCGCGGCGTATCGCCGCGGCTGATGCCGCGGTCGAACAGATCGACGCCGGCCGGGACTTCGGCAAAGACCGGATCGAGCGCCTCACTGAGCAGTTCAAGCCGCGCGACATCGGCGTCGCGCAGATCGACGATGACGCCGGAGCGTTCGGCCGCCTCGATGCGCGCCTCGCGCACGGCCTCTTTCAGAGGCTGCGGCGTCGCCGGGGTCTCGGGCTCGGTGTTCTTGCGTCCAAACATGCTGCGAATTTATCAACGGCCCGCCATGGCGGAAAGCGAAAAATGACGGTTTTTCAATGCATTCCGTGGTCAATTAAGGCTTAAACTTGGCCAGCGGCCCTAAACGCAACGCCCACCATCCACTTCCATGATGTTGCCGGTGAGGAACTTTGCTTCGTCCGAGGCAAGGAACAACGCGGCGTCCGCGATGTCCTGCACCGTCGCCAGCCGCCCCAGCGGCACCGTGGCGATGAACTTCTCGCGCATGCCCGGCGCCGGCCCGAGAAACGTCGACAGCAGCGGCGTGTCGGTTGCAACCGGCGCGATGGCGCAGACGCGGATCTTGTCGGGCGCAAGCTCTACGGCGAGCGTCTTGGTAAGATTGTGCACGGCGCCCTTGGTGGCGTTGTAGGCGGAAAGACCGGGCCGCGGCCGCAAGCCCGCGGTCGAACCGATATTGATGATGACGCCGCCCTTGCCGCGCAGCAGCGGCACCGTGGCCTGCGTGAACATGAACAGGCCTTTGACGTTCACGGCAAAGACGCGGTCGAATTCCTTCTCGTCGATGTCGAGCACCGGCTTGTTGACCTGGGCGACGCCGGCATTGTTGACCAGCACGTTGAGGCCGCCAAAGGCGGAAGCGGTCTCGACCACCGCGGCGTCGATATCGCTGCGCCGGGTGACGTCGCACTTGATCGCAATGGCCGCGTTGCCGATCCTGCGCGCGACCGTCTTTGCCGCATCGCCGTTCACGTCGATGACGGCGACGTGGGCGCCTTCGCGGGCATAAGTCTCGGCGATCGCCGCGCCCATGCCGGAGCCGCCACCGGTAACGATTGCCACTGTGCCGTGCAGACGCATGATGTTCCCTATCGTGGCATGACGCCGTAAGGCTGCGCCCAGCCTAATCCATCTTCGGTGCGGCCGCGCGGGCGGTATTCGGCGCCGATCCAGCCCCTGTAGCCGAGGCGGTCCACCGCCTCAAATACCGCGCGATAGCTGATCTCGCCCTCGTCCGGCTCGTGCCGCGAGGGCACCGCGCCGCATTGCAGATGCCCGATCACGGGGAGGTATTGTTCGAGACGATGGATCAAATCGCCGCCGACGATTTGCATGTGGTAAAAATCGAACTGGATGCGAACATTTGGCTTGCCGACCTTGGCGACGATATCGGCGGCGTGTTCGACGTGATTGAGAAAATACCCCGGCCGGTCCCTGGGATTGATCGGCTCGATCAGCAGCGTGATCTTTTTTGCCGCGGCCAGGTCGGCGGCGCGGGAAAGGTTCGCGGCAAAGACGCGGTCCGCCGCCGGCCGCTCGTTCGGCTCGACCTTGCCGGCCAGGCAATGGACCGCGCTGCCGCCGATCGCGGCGATGTAATCGAGCGCCTTGCCGAACACCAATTCCCAGTCCTTCTCGCGGCCGGGCACGGCGGCAAGACCGAATTCGCCCTCGCGTTCGCCGCGCGGGGTATTGAGGCCGAGGATGGTGAGCCGGTGCCTCTCGATCTCGGCCTTCATCGCCGGCGCCGGCACCTCGTAGGGAAACTGCAATTCGATGCCGCGAAAGCCCGCCCCGGCCGCGGCACCGACGCGTTCTAGCATCGGGTGCTCGGTGAATAGGTAACCCAGATTGGCGGCAAACCGCGGCATTGAGCGTCACTCCAACAATGAGACGGCGGCTTCGCCGCTTCCTCAGGACGAGGAAGCAAGGCCGCGCTTGCGGCCAGCACTCATTCGATGTTCATTAACGCACCTTCCGCCACAAACGCCAATCCATCCCATGTCCGCCAATACCGCCTTCCATATCGCCGTGTTGCCGGGCGACGGCATCGGCCACGAGGTCATGGCGCCGGCGCTCGAGGTGTTGCGAAAAATCGAGAAAACCACGCCGAGCCTGAAATTCCGCTTCAGCGAGGCTGCGGCCGGCGCCGACTACTACCGCGAGCACGGAAAATCGATGCCGGAGAGCACGGTCAGGTTGTGCGAAGAGGCGGACGCCATTCTGCTCGGCGCCTGTGGGCTGCCGAGCGTGCGCTATGCCGACAACACAGAGATCATGCCGCAGGTCGAGCTGCGCTTCATCTTCGACCTCTATGCCGGGGTGCGCCCGGCCCGTCTCATCCCCGGCGTGCCGAGCCCAATCGTCGGAGCGCAAGAACGCGGCATCGATTTCGTACTGATCCGCGAGTCGACGGAAGGGCTGTTCGCCTCGATGGGCAAGGGCGTGGTGTCCAACGACGAGGCGCGCGAGACGCTCGTCGTCACGCGCAAGACCACGGAGCGCCTGTTCGACTTTTCGCTGCACCTGGCCGAGCAGCGCAAGAAGCGCGGCAAGCCCGGCCGTCTGACGCTGGTCGACAAGGCCAACGTGTTCAAGGCCTTCAACTGGCAGCGCCAGATTTTCGCCGAGCGCAAGGCAAAGTTCCCGGGCGTGAAGACCGAACTGCTCTATGTCGACGCCTGCGCCGCGATGATGGTGAAGAAGCCCTGGGACTTCGACGTGATGGTGATGGAGAACATGTTCGGCGACATTCTCTCCGATCTCGCCGCCGGCCTGATCGGCGGCCTCGGCATCGCGCCCTCCGCCGACATCGGCGACAAGCACGCGGTGTTCCAGCCCTGCCACGGCACCGCGCCGGACATCATGGGCCAGGGCAAGGCCAATCCGACGGCGATGATTTTATCGGCGGCGATGATGCTCGACTGGCTCGCCGACAAGCACGACCTTGCGCCGGCGGCCGAAGCCGCAAGCCGCATCGAACGCGCAGTCGACAAGGCCTACGCCGGCGCCATCAAGCCGATGGAATATGGCGGCAAGGATGGAACGGCGGCGATTGCCAAGGCGGTGATGGCCGCGCTCGACTGAGCGCGATCAAAGTCCGACAAAATCCTTGATCGCGGCGAGAAAGGCCTGCGGCTGCTCCAGCGGCGGGCAATGGCCACAACCCGGCAATTCGACGTAACGCGCGCCCTTGATCTTGTCGGCCACCTGTCTGGTGAGCGCCGGCGGGGTCGCCTGGTCGAACTCGCCGCAAACGACCAGCGTCGGCACCTTGATCTTGCCAAGCTCGGGCGTCAGGTCGGTCTCCTGCAGGATTTTGCAGGCGGCCTGAAACGCTGCCGGCGCGATGCCCATGAGCACAGCCTTGCGTTGTTCGATCGCCTCCGGATGCGCCGCAAGATAGGCCGGCGAGTAAACCCTTTTGGCGGCGATTTCAGCGACCGCGCCCAGCCCGCCAGCCTCAACCTTTTCCGCCATCGCGGCAAAGGCCGCTCGCCCTTCCGGCGGAAAGCTCGCGGCGGCGTCGCTGAGCACCAGCTTGGAGAGGCGTTCCGGATGCGCGAAGGCAAAGGCCAGCGCCAGCGTGCCGCCGAAACCGTTGCCGATGAGGATCGCGTCGCGGCCGATCTTGAGCTCGTCGAAGCCGTCCTCGATGCAGGCGACATAAGCGTCCATCAACGCCAGCAGCGTCGGCTGCGAGCCATGAAAGCCCGGCAGGTTAAACAGCGTCACCCTGTGTCTTGCGGCAAGCGCCGGCAGAACGGGATCGAAGGCGTGGCGGTCGGCGAGCAGCGAATGCAGCACCACCAGGTCGGTGCCCTTGCCTGTTTGCACGGCCGTAAGCGTGCCGTGGCCGACGCTGAGTTCCTGCATTTCCATGACATCCTCCGGGCAAACAAACGACCGCGCCATAACTGGCGCAGTCGTCGCTTCCCTTCAACGCGCCAGCGCGCGATTTAGTTGCCTTCGCGCCAGATGCCGAGAGCTTCCTGCGCCGGGCGGTCGGAGATTGAGAACAACACCGCCTGGTCCGCGGCATTATGCTGGTAGCGTTTCCATGGCGGCACAACGAACACGTCGTTGACCTTCCAATCGAACGGCTTGCCGTCGACGATGGTAGTGCCGTGGCCTTCGGCGACGGCGAACACCGTCCCGTCGGTCGAACGGTAGGGCTCGCCCTTGAAGCCCTTGGGCAAGAGTGCAAGCCAGGCACCCATGGTCGGCAGCACCGGCCCGCCGTTGACCGGGTTGGCATAACGCACGCGTGCGCCATGGCGCTTGTCGACATCGCCGGTCTTCTTCAACCGCTCGAGGATGGGTTTCATCTTGGCGTAAGGGTAGTTGATGACGGGCGTGCGGTTGCTCACGGCCAGCGCGCCGTCCGGCAGGACGCCGGTGGCGTAACGCTCGAACGAATCGCCGTCCTCGTGATCGACGTTCTGCATCTTCTCGTCGAAGTGGTTGGCGAACGATGCCTGGAAGTGGTTGACCGTCGGCATGTCGAGCACGTCAAGCCATATCACCGGCTCCTTGCCTGGATTGCCGTGGTCGTGCGGGGCCCAGTTGGCGGTGATGATGAAATCGCCGTGCTCCATGCTCGACTTCTCGCCCTCAACCGCGGTGTAGGCGCCCTTCCCCTTCAAGACAAAGCGGATGGCGGAGGCGACGTGCTGATGCGCGTCCGCGATCTCGCCCGGCATGATGAGCTGGATGCCGGCGAACAGCGAATTGGTGATGCGCGACTTGCCCGGATCGCCGGGATTCTCCAGCACGAGCACGCGCCGCTCGGCCTCCTCGGCTGTGATGACGTCGCCCGCCTCGATCATCAGCTTCTCGACGTCGTCGAACTTCCACAGCGCCGGCTGCATCTGCGTCTTCGGCTCGGGCGTCACCAGGCCCTTGAGCACCTCCCACAGGGGCGTGAGATGATACTTGCCGATTTTGTCGTAATAAGACTGGCGCGCATTCTTGATGTTGTGCTTGGGATCGGCCTGGGCCGTCGCGACCGCCATGACTGTCCTCCGTGGGAACCGCTTGCTTTCCGTTGCCCTCAGTATAGCGCATGCCGGGCATGCCAAGTACACGCGAAACGTACGGCAAAAAAGGCCCGATAAAGGCTAGTTATTCACCGACCCGCCATCGACCACGATCGACTGGCCGGTGACGAAATCGCTGTCGCTCGAGGCGAGATAGACCAGCGTGCCGAGCAGGTCTTCCGGGTAGGCATCGCGCTTGAAGGCGCGGGAATTGCGCACCGGGACACGCTCGTCCTCTACGTGTGCGGCGTTCTCCAACCCCGTGTCGCTGAGGATATAGCCCGGCGACAGCGAATTGACCGCGATGCCATAGGCGCCAAGCTCGCGCGACAGCGCGCGGGTGAAGGCGATCATCGCGCCTTTCGAGGTGACATAAGGCAGCATCCGCGGCACGCCCTTGTAGGCGGCGCCGGAGGCGATGTTGATGATCTTGCCGAAGCGGCGCTCCATCATATGCGGCGCCACGTGGCGCACCATCAGGTAGGGCCCGCGCACATTGGTGGCCATGACCTTGTCCCACAGCTCCGCGTCCCATTCGCTGAAGGCGCGGGGGGTCAGCGAGGAATAAACCGCGGCGTTGTTCACCAGCACGTCGATCTGGCCGAACCGCGCAATCGTCTGCTCCACGAGGCTCTTCACCGCCTTCTCGTCGCTGACGTCGAATTTGATGCTGGCCACCGAATTCGCGCCATGCCGGCCGGCGATTTCCTCGGCCAGCGGCTTGCCGTCGGCAATGTCGGCAATCATCACCTTCGCGCCTTCGGCGGCAAGCGCCTGCGAATAGTGTCGGCCGATGCCCTTGGCGCCGCCGGTGACGATCGCCGTTTTTCCTGCCAGCCGCGCCACTCACGTCCTCCCCCAAGACGATGACGGACCATGGCATATCAGTTATGAAGGAAAAAACCGAGGGAGGCTTGGGCGGTGCACGCAACACTGCCGGACGGCGGGCCTTGGCGGCTGCACCAAGACGTGCAAATTTCGTCGCGCCAAAGCGGTCGCCGCTCAAGGGCGCGCATCGGGGGGCATCATGTCGTGGGCCGACAAGTTCAATCTGCTCAATGAATTTAATATCCTGCGCATCATCTGCGGCGCTTTCTTCATCCCGCACATCGTGGGCAAGATCACCGTGCCGGCGACACTGGAATTCTTCGTCGCCGCCGGTTTCAAGCCGCCGGCGACCTGGATGTACATCGCCGGCGCCATCGAAACGGCGCTGGCCATTGCACTGATCTTCGGCATTTACACCGAATATGCCGGTTTTATCGGCTTCATCCACCTGCTGGTCGCCGCCGCCGCCACCTACAAGGTGAAGAATTGCTGGATCTGGGTGATCGGCGGCGTCGAATACTGCATCTTCTGGGCAATCTGCTGTCTGGTGGTGGGCATGCACGCTTACCACATGGGTGGGTGAGCTTCTCAACTTGCCGGCAGAGCTTTCTCGAAAAGGAAATCCAAACATGGCCAGCGTTCTGTTCTCTCCCCTCACCATGCGCGGGCTCACGCTGCCCAATCGCGTCGTGGTCTCGCCGATGTGTCAGTACAACTCCGACAACGGCTCGGCCAACGATTGGCACCTGATGCATCTCGGCAATATGTCGCTCGGCGCCGCCGGTCTGGTGATGTGTGAAATGACCGACGTCAACCCGCAAGGACGCATCTCGCCACGCTGCGCCGGCATGTATTCGGACGACAACGAGAAGGCGCTCAAGCGCGTGCACGATTTCTGCCGGCAATATGGCGTCGCCAAGCTCGGCGTGCAGCTGGCGCACGCCGGCCGCAAAGGTCCCACCACGCCGCCCGCCGCCGGCGGCAAGCCGATCCTCGAAGGGCCGGACGCCTGGACGCCGGAAGCGCCCTCGGCGATCCCTTACGACACCGGCTGGCCGGTGCCCCATGCCATGACCAAGGACGACATCAAGCGCGTCATCGGCGAATTCGCCTCCGCCGCCGAGCGGGTGAACCGCATCGGCTACGACGTGATCGAACTGCACGGCGCGCACGGTTATCTCGCGCATCAGTTCCTCTCGCCGCTCTCCAACAAGCGCACCGACGAATATGGCGGCTCAAGCGAGAACCGCATGCGCTTTGCCATCGAGATATATGAAGCGGTGCGCAAGGTGTGGCCGGAGCAAAAGCCGCTCGGCATGCGCGTCTCCGCCACCGACTGGATCGAGGGCGGCTGGACGCCGGAAGAGACCGTCATGCTGGCAAAGGAACTGAAGAAGCGCGGCATGGACTACATGGACGTGTCGACCGGCGGACTGTCGCCGGCGCAAAAGATACCGCTGGCGCCCGGCTACCAGGTGCCGTTCGCCGAGAAGATAAAGAAGGAAAGCGGCATCACCACAATGACCGTGGGCCTCATCGCCGGCTATCAGCAGGCGGAAGACATCGTCGCCTCGGGCAAGGCCGATCTCATTTGCCTCGCGCGCGCCGCGCTCTGGGATCCGCGCTGGGCCTGGCACGCAGCCGAGGAACTCGGCGCCGAGGCGCCCTATGCGCCGAAGACCATGGCCGGGCACCCCAAGCTGCGGCCGCAGCTATTTCCCAAGCGGGCGCAAGCGACGGGATGACCGGGGATATTCATCATTTATTGCAGCAGGACAGTCCGGACGCGATCGGTGCCGCGATCGCGTCGCTCGTGCGGCGCTTGCGCGCGCCGTGAGCGCGGCTATTTCGCCCGCACCCGCGTGATGAACTTGGCGAAGGCCGCGAGCTGCTGCTTGACGACGTCTTTGGTTGGCTGGTCGGTGAGCGCCAGCGTGTCCTTGTCAAACTTGGTCTGCGCATTGGCGACGAATATCTCCGGCGTGCCGAAGATGAATGCGCCGAGAAACGTCATCGACATCCGCCAGTGATATTGCATGCGCGCGCCGCCGAGCGGGCCTTGCGAGCAGGATTGGATCGCAACCGGCTTTTCCTTGAACGGCTGATCCTGCATGCGCGAGACCCAGTCGATGGCGTTCTTGAGCACGCCGGGCATCGACCAGTTGTATTCCGGCGTCACGAACAGCACGGCGTCGGCGGCGCGAATGGCTGCCGCCAGCGCTTGCGCCGGCGCCGGAAACCCGGAGGCCTGGACGTCGGCGTTGTAGAGCGGGAAATCGCCGAGCGAAGGCGCCTCGATCAGCTTCATCTCCGGCGGCTTGAGCTCCGGCAATGCGCGCGTGAGTGCGGCGTTGTATGAGCCTTTGCGCAACGAGCCGCAGATCACCAGAATTTTCAACTCATCAGCCATAGTGCTCTCCAAAATAAGTTTGCAACGCGTGCCCCTTGCGCGAGAGCCTCACTTTTCGTCCTCGATTGGATTACGCAAGACGCCGACGCCTTCGACCTCAACCTCGACCGTGTCGCCCGCCTTCATCCATACCGGATCGGGCTTGCGCGCGTGCCCCACTCCCGACGGCGTGCCGGTAAATAGAATGTCGCCCGGCTCCAGCGTCATGCCCTCGGTCAAATAGACCAGCGACTCCGCGACCGGAAACATGAACATGTCGGTATTGGACGATTGCATGACCTTGCCGTTGAGCCGCGTCTCGATTTTGAGGCCCTTGCCGCCGCGCGGCAACTCGTCGGCCGTCACCATCCACGGACCGACGCTGCCGGTGCGGTCGAAATTCTTGCCCATGCCCCATTGCGTGGTGTGGCGCTGGTACTCGCGGACCGAGCCTTCCATGCCGCAGGCATAGCCGGCGACGCAATCGGTTGCGTTCTCCAGCGTGAGATGCTTTGCCCGCCTGCCGATGATGACGACCATTTCGCCTTCATAGTCAAGCTGGATCGACTTGCGCGGCCGCATCAGCGGCTGCATATGCGGTGTGAGCGACGTCAGCATGCGGAAGAAGATCGACTGGAATTTCGGGATGTTGTCGCGCTGCGGCCCTTCCTTGACGTGATCGAGGTAGTTGAGACCGAGGCAGATGATCTTGCCCGGCCGCGCGACCGGAAGCGTAAACTTCAACCCCGCAAGCGGGCGGCGCGCCGAAGCCGGCGCCTTCTTCGCCAGATCGGCGAACGGCCGCAGGTCACCATTGCCGCGGCGCAGAACCTCGCCGAGATCGGCAGGCATGCTCGCATCGGCCGTCTGTAGATCGACGACATTCTCGCCCTCGACCACGCCAAGCCGTGGGCCGTTCGCTTCAAAACCGACAATTTTCATGAAAATTCCTGCTTAGCTGCTCCGTGCGCAAGGACATAGCGCAGACAAAGCCGTCCGCAAAGCCGGTTCAGACCCTTGGCTTGCCGGTGAACGTGAAGGCCTGGATGGAAAAATAATTCGCGCCGTCGGTCCATAACCCGACGGGAAGCCAGCCCGCCCCGCGCGCGAGCGCCCGCAGCGACTCCACGCTGTACTTGTAGCTATTCTCGGTATGGATGGTTTCGCCGGCGCGGAATTCGAAGGTTTCGCCGGCCACCTTCACCTTCTGCCGTTTCAAGCTGGCAAGGTGCATTTCGACGCGGTTGCGTTCGCGATTGAAGAAGGCGTGATGCTCGAAGGTATCGAGCTTGAAAGTGCCCCCAAGCTCGCGGTTGATGCGCTTGAGCAGATTGAAATTGAATTCGGCGGTGACACCGGCCGCATCGTTGTAGGCGGCGTTGAGCACGTCCACGTCTTTGATGAGATCGGCGCCGATGATCAGCGTCGCGCCCGGCCCCAGGATTTGCGCGGCATTGCGTAGAAATGAAGCTGCTTCGTGCGGCTCGAAATTGCCGATGGTCGAGCCCGGAAAAAATCCGATGCGCGCTTTGGCGGCTTTCGCTTCTTCCGGCAATTCAAACGGAAAACAAATGTCGGCGGTGACCGGCAGTACCTCGAGACCGGGAAAGTCCGGCCGCAATTCGGCGGCTTCCTGCTCGATCATCTCCCGGCAAATGTCGACCGGCACATAGGCAACAAGTTTCGACGCTACCGCACTCAGAAGGATGCGCGCCTTCTTGCTCGAACCGCTGCCGAATTCGATCAACGCACTGCCTTGGGGAATGAGCGCGGCGATACCGGCGGCGTGATCGCGCAATATCTTCATCTCGCAACGGGTCGGATAGTATTCCGGCAACTCGGTGATGCCTTCGAACAACAGCGAGCCGGTTTCGTCGTAGAAATATTTTGCCGGCACGGTCTTCGGCATCTTGCCAAGACCGGCGAGTACGTCCGCCGCAAAGCCTGTGTTTACCCCATCGAACGGTTGCGAACGGGGAACTCGCGCCAGAGCGACCATGACAAAGCCCTTCGAACAGCTTCAGGAAAATTCCGCAAGCCGAACGGCGCTGAATTGCCAGCGCGCCGGCGGATAGAAAAAGTTGCGATAGCTTACGCGCTCATGCCCCGCGGGCGTGGCTACCGATGAGCCGCGCAACACCATCTGGCTCACCATGAACTTGCCGTTGTATTCGCCGAGAGCGCCTTCGGCGGCCCGGTATCCTGCGTAAGGTAGATAGGCACTCCGCGTCCATTGCCAACCCCGCCCGAAGGCGTCGGCGAGCAGCCCAGCCCGCGCCGCCACTTCCCACTCCGCCTCGCTGGGCAAATGTTTTCCGGCAAATCGGGCGAACGCATCGGCTTCGTAATAGCTGACATGCATGACCGGCGCGTGCGGATCGACCGCCTTGCGGCCGGCAAGCGTCATCGTCGTCCAGCCACCCTCGTCACGTCGCCAGTAACCGGGCGCCTGCCAGCCTCCCGCCTGCACCGCCGTCCAGCCGTCGGAGAGCCAGAGCGATGGCGTCGAGTAGCCGCCGCCATCAATGAACTCGAGCCACTCGGCATTGGTAACAAGACTGCGTGCAATGCGCACATCGGGGATCAATTCGTCATGCGGCGGCGTTTCGTTGTCGAAGCAGAAACTCGCGCCATCATGGCCGACGGACTGAATGCCGCGAGGGACACCGGCATAGCCGCGATCTCCCGAACCGTCTGGCATCTGCCACGCCGCGTCATAGACCGGATCGGTCGGATTCTGCGCAAAGGCGTGCAGGATGTCGGTGAGCAGCAGTTCCTGGTGCTGCTGTTCGTGATGCAGACCGATTTCGAGGATGGAAAAAACACGGGCGGCGTGCGCCGCCGGCACGTTGCCGATCAGGCCTGTCACCGCCGTATCGACATGGGCGCGATAGGCTGTGACATCGTCGACGGTCGGCCTGGTGATCAGCCCGCGCTGCGGGCGCGCGTGCCGCGGGCCGGCCGCGACGTAGTAGGAATTGAACAAAAACGGAAAGCGCTCGTCGAAAATCTTGTAGCCGGGGCCGTTCGGCTTCAGAAGAAATTGCTCGAAGAACCAGGTGACGTGGGCGCGGTGCCATTTCGCCGGGCTCGCATCGGCCATCGACTGGATCTGCTGATCCTCGGGCGACAAGGGCGCGGCGCGCGCCTCTGTTTCCCGCCGTACATGGCGATAGGCTTCAAGCCAGGCCGAGCGCACCTCGTCCGGCGATTGCCGCTTCGAGGCCGGGCCAAGCGCGACGCCGAGAACTGCGGCTGAAACTGCGGCTCGCGCCATGAGGGCCTCCTGACCCGGCATTCGGGGAGATATGCGCGTTCAATGTCTTTACGAATAACGGAGATAATTGTTCCATCGCCCCTACCCAAGAGCAACCTTCGATTCTTTCTATTGCGCCGGTTTGACGTGCTTGTGATTGCGGTGGCATAGCCGCAGTGGTGCTCGATCTGCGCGAAAAGCGGCCCCGACTTGACCGCTTTCGGTGCCCCTCCTAAAAGCGCGCAATTGCATCGGGTGCAAATCGCGCCGCATTTCGGGGAGTGAGGCGATGGGTGTCTTCCTCTGGGTCGCCCTTATCGGTTTTGTCGGGGGGATGATTGCGCGGCTGCTCTCGCCGGGGCCCAACAAGCCCAAAGGATTTGTCCTCACAGTCGTGCTCGGAATGGCGGGCGCTTTCCTCTCGACGGTCATCGGCCAGGCCGCCGGCCTCTATCGTGTCGATCAAGGAGCGGGGTTTATCGGCGCAACCGTCGGCGCGCTGGTGATCCTGTTCGTCTGGAACCGGCTGGTGGTCTCCGGATCGATCCGCGATCACGGCGTGTAACCCTCAAGCTTCAAGGCGTAATCGGCACGCCGGCAGCCTGCAGCTTACCCTTGTACTGCTCGAGCAGACCTTCCATGCGCGCCATGTTTTGCAGCAGGCGGTCGGTCGTCAGGCGCAGGAAAAAATAGCCGAAATCCGGCTGCTCGAAATAGATTTCCAGCAAGCGGTCGTAGCCGATGGTCATGACCGTTCCATTTTCAACGCATTCGACCGATTGCGTGCGCCTGTTATTAGGTGTCACAAATCCGATTTCGCCGACGAGGCGGCCGGGCGGAAGTTCGACGCCGATTTCACTCACCAGAAATTTTCCGGTGACCGTCAGCAACATCTCGTCGGCGACGTCGCCTTTGCGGAACAGCACGTCGCCCCTCCTATAGTTGCGCGTATCCATAAACGGCTTGAGCCAGTCCATCGACAGATCGCCTTGCGCGGCGACGCGGGCCTTCTTGACCAGTCGGATAATCTGATAAAGCCGCACGCTGTTGATCGGCAGCAGCAGGAAATACATCAGGAAGGTCGAAATCGCAGCGCCCAGCAGCCCGTAGGCCATAAAGAACACGGCGCTGGCGATGCCAAAAACGCGCAAGCGCACCATGGTCGGCGTCAGAAACGTGACGGCATAAAACGCCGCGCCGATCAGGGCGCAGGTGTTCGCAATGTTGATGTTGGCCAACACGACTTCGAGGACGCGGTGGTAGATCGCGTCAAACGTGATGTTGTTGGGATCGAGATTAAGTTGCAGCAGAAGTTTCTCGATGGTCAAATTCTGCGCCGCACGTTCGACGATGCGATCAAGAGTCGCAGGGACATCCATATAGACCTTTTCAATCATCTCTTCCTGCTCCTGCCGTCAGCATCTCTACGGGCCACGTTCCTGGTTCGCCGATAGCATATCGTTTCGTCGCACGAGATCACTTGACCTTGATTTTTGCCTTCAGCCACCAATGGGCAGCAAAACCAATGAGCGTCACAACGACCAGGCCTGCGACGACAAGAATGCCGCGCTGGTCGCGGATTGCATCCGTCATCCCGGAAACCATTGCCAGCACCACGCCGGGGAATACGTGGGCCGGCGCCCAGACAACAGCCGAGAGCACGTTTGCAGCATAAAACTGCCGCGGCGGCATTTTGAGAATCCCTGCCACCAGCGGAACGAAGGCACGCACCACCGCCGTGAACCGCGCCAGAAAAACGCCGGCGGCGCCATATTTGGCGATAAATTTTTCACTCTGGGCGATGAAGTGCGGGTACTTTGTGAGCGGCCAAGAGCAAAGTATTTCCCGGCTGAATCTTTGACCGAGCCAGAACGAACCGCCGTCGCCGGCAATCGCACCGGCCGTCGCGGCGACGAGTAGCAACCACGGATCCGCACCTGCCTTTGTCGCCAGCGCGCTGATGCCGAATACCAGCGTTGAGCCGGGAACGAACGTGCCGATAACGGGCACGGCTTCGGAGAACGCCAGCAAAAAAATCATGGCGTACGCGTAATTCGAATGCGCGGAGGCGAACTCGAGCAGCGCGGCGTAATAGTCGGATGCCATGCACCGGTCCTGAGCGACTCGCTTGGAAGGGGCGCAATCGAGCGGCTGAAAAAGCGCAATGAGACTGGGCTAAGTCAGATTCCCAGTCAATGCTTGCGGGCGGTTAGCGCTTTCGAACCAGCGCAGGAACCGCCCGCCGGCAAGGCCGCGCGTCAGCGCCAGGTTATATTCCTGGAAGATGTCGCCGCGGTGCCAGCCGCTGGCCGGCCAGGTTTCCAGTGCGCGAGCAAGGCGCGGAAGATCGATCATCCGCCGCACCAGCGGCGATTGGTCGAGCTCCTTGAGCTGGCGCGCAAGCTCGCCGCGCTCGCCAGCAAGCTTTTCGTACCAATCCGCCGCTTGCAGTCCGCTCAGACGATTGGTGAGCACCTGCTCCGGCAAGAGCCCCCACATGGCACGGCGGATGAGCGAGCGGTCGATGCCCTCGGCCAGATACTGTTCGGGCGGAACGCCGAAACAATAGGAGATCACGTCGAGGTCGGCGGTCGGGTCGCGTACTTCGACACCGGTCACGGCCTTTTCCGCAGCGTGCCAGTCACCGGCATAATCGACCGGCGCCAGGGCAGCCGTCCTTTCGCCTGGCCGCAGCCGATCGTGAAAATCGTGCTGCAAATCCCGCGCGCGGCGATCGATGCCCATTGCACCGGCGAAGTCGGGGCGAATGGCCGAGTGAGCCTGCCAAGGCGACGGCGCCCGGCGGCGCGCCGGAAGCAGCGGTGCAAGAAAGAGCCTTTGCAAAGCTTGCGTGCGCGAACAGGACGTGTGCCGATAGAAAAGTTGCCACTGACGGTAAGCCTTGATGAATCGTCCACGCTTGAGATGGGTGAGCGTCTGTGACCAGCCGCTCCAGCTGATAGTAGCGTTGCCATGAAGGCCACCGAGAAGAACGCGCCGGCCCTGCGCACGCGCCTGACGCAACAGGCCTAGCACCCAGCCAAGATTGGTCGGGTTGCGCACCGGTCCCTCCAGCGCAATAAAAAATCGCTCGAGCTCTGCGAAGTCGCCATGTTCGTTATTATGGATATAAGTGACGTCGATATTGCCGGCCCGCGCCGCAATCGCCCTTACGTACGGCGTTTCATCGCCGTAGTGCCCCGCTGGCAGAACGCCGGCAAAACCCGGACGCGGCACACCGGTGAAGGCGGCGAGCCGTTCGTTTTTCTCGCCGAGCGCGCGGGCGGCGAGTGCCGACACAGATGAGGAATCCAACCCGCCGCTAAGCAAGCTGCCTATGCCGTGTGCGCTGCGCATCTGCCGCCGCACGGCGCGATCGAGACAGTCGCGCAAGCCTTCCCCATAAGCCTGATCGGACGAGAGCCGCACCGGTTTGATCTCAACCGGAGACCAGAAACGGCGCTGCGTTACTGCGCCGTCGGCGGCGACGCGCATCACATGCGCCGGAAGGACACGAAATATCCTCCGGTATATTGTCGCTGCGTGATCGGCGTGATTGAGCACGAGAAAATCGGCGAGCTTCTCTTCGTTCAATTCGCGCGGCACATCGAGCGCGAACAGCCCTGACGGCATGGTGGAAAAGGCAAAAAATTGTTCGTTGCGATGCCACATCGCCACATTGAGGCCGAGCGGGTCGCGCGCCAACGTCAAGACGCGTCGCCGCGGGCACCAGATGGCCGCGGCGAATGGTCCGCGCACTTTGGGCCAGACATCGTCGCCGAATTGCTCCCAAGCGGCCAGCAAGACACGCGAGTCCGGCCACGCCGTTGCGTCCGCCGCGGAGACGCCGAGGCTTGCGAGCACGTCATCGCGGTTGTCGAGGCGGAGATCGGCGGCGATCAGCGCACCGCTTGCGCCACGCCAAGGCTGTCGGTCGAAGCGATCCTCCGGCGTCATGCGCATCAGCACATGCACGAGGCCGATGCCTTCGCCGGCGAAAACGTCGGACCGGTCGGGGCCGTGCTGCCGCAGCGCATTGGCGACCCGTCCGAGGTCGTGCGCTCTCACCGCCCGCCCGTCGAAACGCAACAGCCCGGCGATCCCGCTCATAACCTTCGCGTCCTTAACGGCTGGCCGAGCCGAATTCGGCAAGCCGCGTAAACGCCGCGGTCTCGCTTGCTCCGGCAAGCGCGCCCTGCCCGACTTCAACCCAGGCATGGGCGGTGAGCGCACCGTCGAGCCGCGCGACGCCGATACACAGGCGGCTGGCAATGCCGCGCCGGCGCAACATCGCGTGCTCCGCCAAAGCGTGCGGCAGGCACTGGGCATTAATGCGGGGGTGCGCGGCCAAGGTTTTTACCGCCCATGTAATCCATTCCGCTTCGTGCACGGCGAAACGACGGATAGGTCGTGGCGGGCGGTTGGCCCAGGCAAACAGCCGACTCTGGGGAAAGAAGCGGACGGCAAGGCGCGCCAGTATCAACATGACGGCGGCCTCGCGTAGATACCTTCGCCGCCGCGTTTGAATTTTCATCGCGTCGCCCCGCCTTATCAGCTCCGGAAGCGCAAAATCATTGATCGAGGCGCGCGGAGAGCGGAAACGCCATCTCGATAGAGAAACCAAGCTTTGTTGCCGGGTCGGCGGGCGGCGAGGGCTGAGCGATACCGGGCGCGGCCGCCCTTGGCCCACTCGCGCTACGCGCCCCCGTCTCGGCGCCTATCGCCAGCCTTTTGACCGTCGGAGGCTCCCAAGCGAGGCGTGTCCCGACAGTCGTTGTTTCCGACTTCATCGGCTGCATCTTGATCTCCGCGCTGGATGGTCGGCAAACTTTCTATGGGATGGGCTTTGGCATGGCAAGACAGCGCGGCGGGCGGCGGCCTATTCGTTCACGACACCAGACTTTCGCCGCCGCTCCGGCGCGATGTCCTCGAAGCCGCGAACGCTTGGCAAGCGGCCGGATCGCATGTTAGGCTTTTGCCGCCCATATGGGATTTAGTTGATAAATAAGCACAAATAGACCGAGCGTGGGCCCGGCCCAGGGATGAGAAAGGATCCGCTATGGCACATAAAGCATCTTCATCCATGAGCTCCGAAAAAGACGAAGCCGTGGATATGGCCAACATGACGCCGGAGCAGCGCCAGGAGATGGCGTCGGGTCTTGTCGATCGTTTCGCCTTGTGGTCAGGCGTTGCCGGGTTAATCCCGCTCCCCGTCGTCGACGTGCTGGCAGTCGGCGGACTTCAGATTCAAATGCTGCGCAGGTTGTCGCAAATCTACGGCGTGCCGTTTTCCGAAAACCGCGGCAAAGCGGTGATCGCGAGCCTTGCGGGCACCGCGATCCCTGTGACCAGCGGCATCGGCGCCGCGAGCATGCTCAAGGCTGTGCCGATCATCGGAACAATCACCGCCGGCTTTGTGATGCCGGTGCTGTCGGGCGGCGCCACCTTTGCCATCGGCAAGGCCTTCATCCAGCATTTTGCCTCCGGTGGCACGCTGCTTGATTTCCATGCCCCCGACTATCGTGAGTTCTTCAAGGCGCAGAAAGAGATGTGGGACTCGCGCAGCAAGAAGAAGTCTTCCGGCGCCGAAGGGGCGGCGAGCAGCCCATAAATCGCTCGGGCGTTGCCCCCCGGTCAAACGGGGGGCGTCCACCCGATCAGACGCGTTGAAGCTATGGTCTAGACCGAGCCCATGCTCGAAGCCATTATCTACATCGTTTTCTGCCTGCTCACAGGCCTTTACGGCATCGACCGCCGGCTTGGATTTTTCGGATCTTTTTTTCTGGCGCTGGTCATCACGCCTTTGGTGGTGTTTCCATTGCTGTTGCTCACAGGGCCGTCACACCGCGCCGCATCGCGCCGGGGCTCGTAACGTCAATGATCTAGGGGGGATCGGCCAGCACATTTCCCACGAACCCGCGGCGGCGTAAGTGGAAATGTAGACCGAATACGTAACGCGTATGTCGTTTCTCGACCTTGTTCGCCGCGAAATGCACGGCTCGTTGCCGAAGCTGCTGTTCATGTCCGGACTCGGGGGCATCAGCACCACGGCAATTCTCGCTGCCATCAACGCCGGTCTGCAAGGGTCGAGCCTTTGGGCGGCGATGCTGTTTGCGGTTTCCTTGATGCTTTTCATCAAGACCCAGTTTTACGTCACCATCACGACCACCGCCGAGATCGAAGCGATCATTCACAAGATCCGGCTGCGCCTGATGGACAAGGTCAGGCGTTCGGAATTGCTGTCGATCGAAGGCATCGGCCGCGCGCGCATCGTCGCCGCCATCACCAGCGACACCGCGGTGCTCACGCAGGCGAGCAACATGCTGGCCTTCACCGTGCAGGGCGCGGTGCTCATCTTTTTCATTGCGATCTACGTCGCCTACCTGTCGGTCGCGGCCATCGTCACCACCTTTGTCATCGTCACCATCGCCGGGGTGATCTTTCACACCAAGAACAAGCGCCTGGTCGCGGAGAAGCAACGCTCGGCGGCGTGGGAGCGTCGCCTGTACGACCGCCTCACCGATTTCCTCGACGGCTTCAAGGAGGTGCGGCTCAACAGCGGACGCAGCGACGACCTGTTCGACGATGCAGTGAACGTTTCGCGCACGGCTGCCAACATCAAAATCAATACCCAAGCCGAAACCTTCAAGATGATCGTGACCTCGCAGATCTCGATGTACGTGCTGCTTGGTGCCGTCGTCTTCATCGCGCCGCAGTTCAGCGACTCGCTCGGGGGAATTTCGCTGACCAAGACCACGACCGCGCTGATGTTCATCGTCGGCGCCTGCTTCGGCCTGGTGCAGTCGATCCCGATCCTGCTCAACGCCAACGCCTCGGCCGACCGTATCCACCAACTCGAAGTCACCTTGAGCGCCGCGGTGTCCGGCGTCGCGCCGCGTCCGCTGCCGATGCCCAAGCGCTTCGACAAGATCGAGGTGCGCGAACTGAGGTTTCGTTACGTCGACAAATTTTCCGAGACGGCATTCGAGATCGGCCCGATCGACTTCACTTTGGAATCCGGCGAGCTCGTGTTTATCACTGGCGGCAACGGCTCCGGCAAATCGACATTTCTGCGCGTTCTGTCCGGCCTCTATACGCCCGACTCCGGCGAAATCACCTACGACGGAATACGCGTCGACGACAGCACGCGCGACCACTACCGCAACCTGATGTCGGCGATCTTCTTCGACTACCATCTGTTCCGCAGGCTTTACGGCGTACCCGACCCCGACCCCGCCGAGGTCGACCGGCTGCTCGCGCAATTCCGCCTGTCCGACAAGACCGGGCTGACGGCCGAAGGGGAATTTCGCACGCTCGACCTGTCCGGTGGCCAGCGCCGGCGTTTGGCGCTGATCGTGAGCCTACTCGAGAAGCGCCCGATCCTTCTGCTCGACGAATGGACGGCGGAACAGGACCCCGAATTCCGGCGCAAGTTCTACGATGAATTTCTGCCCGACCTGATGAAGGCGGGCGCGACCGTCCTCGTCATCACGCACGACGACCGGTATCTCGACGAACTGGATTTGCCCGCGCGCCGGATTCGCATGGACGAGGGTCGAATTATAGAGCAGCGTTCGATGCGAAAAGGGTCATAATAGGCGCCGGTGGAGAAAGGTTGATGTCACTTTATACCGATGCCCTGAACGAGTTGCCGCCGACGGAACGGCGGTGGCTGCGCTACATCAGGCGCCATCTTCCCGGTTTCTCCGTATTGTTGATGTTGGCGCTGCTCATCGGCATCATCCTTTACCCATTCGTTATTATTACCGTGCCGAGCGGTCAGGTCGGCGTCCTGTGGAAACGTTTCAACGGCTACGACCTTTACTGCTGGTGCTTCGTCGGCCGCGGCACCATCCTCGACCCGCGCGAGCTGAGGGACGAAGGCCTCCACATCGTATGGCCGTGGGACAAGCTGTTCCTCTATAACCTGCGCCTGCAATCAGCGACCAAGGTCTACAACGCCATCAGCAAGGACGGCGTCAACGTCAGCGCGCAGATCAACATCCGCTTCCAACTGCTGCATAATTACGTCGGGGTGCTGCACAAATTTATCGGCCCGCAATATCTGGAAACCGTCGTCGACCCGGAAATCGGCAGCCGCGCGCGTGAGGTGATCGCGCAATACACCGCGCAAGAGGTTTACACCTCGCGCGAACAGATCCAGCAAAAAATAAGAGCCGAGGCGCAGAAGAGTCTGGGCGTTCATCTCAACAGCCTGGTGCAGCCCGAGGCGATGGAGCAGCCCGACCCCAAGCACTACAACGACTTCCTGCAGAGCTCGATCCAGATCCTTGACACCTTGGTGCTCAGCATCGAATTGCCTCCGTCCATCGTCGGCGCGATCAACCGGCAGACCCAGCAGTACTACGAGATTCAGGAATTCAAATACCGGGTCGAGCGCGAGGCGCAGGAGTCGCGGCGCAAGCAGATCGAGGCGAACGGCATCGCTGCCTTCCAGCGCACCGTGAGCCAGGGCATTTCGGATTCGTATTTGCGCTGGCGCGGCATCGAGGCGACGCTGGCGCTGGCGCAATCGCGCAATGCCAAAGTCGTGATCATCGGCAGCGGCAAGGATGGCCTGCCGATCATTTTAGGCAATGTCGACAGTGCGGCGACCACCCCCGCCACCCCCAAAACCACAGACAGCGAGGAGCCGCCGGCCAGCAGCTCCTCGGAGGCCACAGCGCCGGAAAAGGCCCCCGCGGAAGCGACAGCGCCGCCCGCCGCCGGCGCGCCGGGCCAGACCAGTGCCGGCGGTACGCCAGCTGGAAATCCGCCGGCCGGCGGCGCCACCGTGGCGCAACCGTCGGGCGGCCCGCTCGATCTGTCCCGTCTTAAGGCACTGCTGCCGTGGCTCGCCCAAGAATTGGGCCCGGCCAAGCCGGCACCAACCGCCCCCGCCCCGACCACGCCGCCGAAACAGTAACGAGGATCACGACCCTTGGCCCGCATACCCAAACAGGCGGTTCATCCAAGTCACAGCGCGGCGGCTCACCGGCGGCGCAGCCTATGGTCCGGCCGGCGGGGCCGCGCTTTGGTACTGCTGATCATCGTCCTCGCAGCCGGCGGCGGTTACGCGTTCGGGCTGAGGATCGCCCACCAAGACAACGCAACGACCGCGCAGTTAATCCAGCAGCTGCGCACCGAAGGGCAAAAGCTGAAGAAGCAGGTCGCCGACCAGGCCGCCAGCCTGGTTTCGCTGCAGGCTAAATATGACGACGCCGCAGCGGCCATGCATGCGATGAAGCCGGTACAGAACACTTACGACCTTAAGCCCAATGAATCCGTGATCGCGGCCGACGGCCGCCTGACCCTTGGCCTTGTCGGCTCCCCGGCCAACGACAGCATCGACATCAATATCAACGGCAAGCGGCAAACTGTTGCTCCCGGCGACATCATCAGCGTGGCGCCGGATGCGTCGACGAAATGCCAGGTCAGCATCCAGTCGTTCGATATGTTTCAGGCGGCGGTCAACGCCACGTGCACGACGGCCAAATAGCGCCTGCGGCAGCTGCCAAAACCCGATATTCGCAGCCGTTTCGGACACCGTCCGGGAATCCGGACGCAAAATCCGGTAGCATCGCCTCAAGTGATTCGGTCCACGCGTATCAGCGAAAGGCAGGAGACTGATGCGGCAGATCATCACGGTAGCGACGATGAAAGGCGGCAGCGGCAAGAGCACGCTGGCGAGTTGTCTGGCGGTGCATTGGCAGATGCGCGGCCGGCCTTCGACCATCATCGATGGCGATCCGCAACGTTCGATCGCGCGGCTGGCTGCGCGTGAGAAGGCGCTCGGCGGCGTCAAGGTTGTCGAGGACGCCTCGGAAAACGCCTGGAAGACGGCGCGCAATGTGGCCGCGACCGGCCCGATCATCATCGACACCCCCGGTTTCCGCTCGCTGGCGACTCTCGCCTGCATCGCAGCGGCCGACTTCCTGCTCGTCCCGGTCAAGGCCTCGCCACTGGATACCGACCGCATGCTCGACACGCTCAATTCGCTCATCGAGGGCGACGAGGGCCAGCGGCGTCTATTCCGCTGCGTGCTGACGCAGACGACGCGGGACTCGGTGATCGCCAAGCACATCCGCGCCGAACTGATCGAGGCCGGCGTCCCGGTGCTCAAAAACGAAATGAGCAACCGGGTCGTCTATGCCGAGGCGGCGCTTTGGGGCGCAACCCCGAGCATGATCGAAAAATCAGGCGCGGCTGCGCGCGAGATCGCCGCAATCGCCAATGAGGTGGACGGCATCGTCGGGATCAGGCAAGCTGCCTGACCATGAACAAGAAGAAGCTTCCGCGTGCGATCAGGCCGGAGGCCACGCAAGCCTTGGACGATGAATCCAGAGCGGCGATGGCTGCGGAGATGAGCGAGCCTTGGGCAACGCTCAAAGAGCCCGCCGCGGCCGCGGGCAAAGCCAAAAAGACCGCCGCAGACGATGCGACGGACGTGGTGGACGATACGCCTGCCGGTCGCCGCGCCGCGGCCGTGAAACTGGTCAAGCGCTTCTCGGTATGGGCCGGCGCTGGAGGGCTTATCCCGGCGCCCTTCGTCGACATGATTGCGGTGAGCGCCGTGCAATTCGAGATGGTACGCCGCATCTCGCGTATTTATGACGTGCCGTTTTCGGAAAACCGCGGCAAGGCCGTTGTCGCAGGCTTTGCCGGCACGCTCATTCCCGCCAGCAGCGGCATTGGCGCCGCCAGCCTGACCAAGGGCGTGCCCCTGTTGGGCAGCTTGATCGGCTTTGTTACGGTGCCGACGCTGGCCTACGGCGCCACCTACGCGATGGGCATGGCGTTTGTGCAGCACTTCGTGACCGGCGGCACCCTGCTCGACTTCAACCCGCCCGATTATCGCGAATTCATCAAGGCAGCCAACCCACAGAAAACCGCGCGCGCGTGAGCCATCGCTCGGCAAACTATTGCCGGCTACCCACTTTCGCCACCTTCTCCGCGTCCCACCACCACAGCGTCGGAAACGCCGCAATGCCATATTTCGGCATCGTCTTCGGGTGGCCGAAACGGTCCCAGCGCGCCGTGCGCAATTGGTTGTAGGCCCATTGCGGCACGACGTAGTGGTTCCACAACAAGATGCGGTCGAGCGCCTTGGTCGCGGCGGTCAGGTCGTCGGGGGTCCTGGCGGCGATAACCCTGTCGATCATCGCATCGACTGCGGGGTTCTTGATGCCGATGATGTTTTCCGAACCCGGCTGGTCGGCGGATTGCGAGCCCCAGTAATCGCGCTGCTCGTTGCCGGGCAACAATGATTCACGCCAGATGTAGGTGATCATATCGAAATCCCAGGCGCGCAGCCGGCTTTCGTACTGCGCCTCGTCGACCGTGCGCACCGACACGGCAATGCCGAGCCGCTCCAGCGCGGGCTTGTAGAACAGGAATACGCGCTCGAATGACGGCGTATTCGCCAGCATTTCGACCGCGAACTGCTCGCCGGTTTTGGCGTTCACCAGCTGCTGGTCGCGAACATCGTAGCCCGCCTCTCTGAACAAACGGATGGCGTCGCGCATATTGACGCGCATCTCGGTCTGACCGCCACCTACTGGATTGGTGTAGGGCTTGCTGAAGAGTTCGGGCGGGACCTTGTCGCGCACGCTCTCCAGCAATTCCAATTCGCGGCCTTTTGGCAGCCCGGTCGCGGCCAGATCGGTGCCCTCGAAATAGCTGGCGATGCGCTTGTATTGCCCAAAGAAGATTTTCTTGTTCATCTCCTCGAAATCGAACAAGAAATTGAAGGCCTGCCGAACCCGCGAATCCTTGAATTTTTCCCGGCGGATGTTGAAGGTAAAGGCCTGCATCACCCCGATGTTTCTGATCGGAAATTCCTCGAGGATGACGCGCTTTTCCGTGACTGCGGGAAAATCGTAGGCGGTGGCCCAGTTCTTGGCGCTGTTCTCGTTGCGCCAGTCGACGGTGTCGGCCTTGAAGGCCTCGATGGCGACGGTCGAGTCGCGAAAATATTCGAAGCGCAGCTGACTGAAGTTGTCACGGCCGATATTGACGTTGACATCCTTGCCCCAATAATTGGCGACGCGCTCATAGACGATGTTGTGGCCGGGGGCGAATTCCTTGATGCGATAGGGGCCGCTACCGAGCGGCGGCTCGAGCGTGGTTTCGGCCACGCTGCGCTGCTTGCCACTGCTGTCGGTGCCCTCCCACCAGTGCTTGGGCACGATGGTGAGTTGACCGACAATCATCGGCAGTTCGCTGTTGCCCGCACCCTGGAACGTGAAGGTGACATCGCGGTCGCCGGTTTTTTCGGCCTTGACCACCTGGTGAAAGCTGGCGGCGGACATCGGGCTCAATTTCTTGAACGAGTCGAATGAGAACACGACATCTTCCGGCGTGACCGGCTTGCCGTCGTTCCATTTTGCCTCAGCTCGCAGGCGGTACGTTGCGGAAGAAAAGTCCTCCGGGCAGTTCACCGCCTCGGCCAGCAGGCCGTAGCTACTCGAAACTTCGTCGAGTGAAGACACCAGCAGTGTGTTGTAGATAAGGTCGATGCCGAACGCGAGCGTGCCTTTGACGCCGACGACCACCGAATTGAAATTGTCAAACGTGCCAAGCACGATCACCGACGCTTTGCCGCCTTTCGGCGCGCTTGCGTTGACGTAGTCGAATTGATGGAAGCCCGTCGGATACTTGAGGTCGCCGAATTTTGTGATGCCGTGGCGCCAGACCGGGCTTGCACCTTGCGCCGCCGCACGTCCGACCATGGTCGGACCAAACTGCTCGACGGCGATCGCAGCGGCGGTGGCCGCGGTGGACTTGAGTAATGAGCGGCGATCCATCGGCTACTCCGGTTTTCAAATTGGCGCGGCACGATCAATGCCGTAAATTATAATTATATGGCTTTCATTCGCTGTGGGGACAGCGAAGAGCGCCGGCGTGTGACGCAGATCACACTCCGATCTTTCAATGATCAGCCGATGCAAAAAGTAAACGCCCGCGGCTCGGAAAGCGGCGGGCGAACAGCCAGATCAAATGCAAGGAACAACGAGGCGCCGCGTTTTTCGGGCGCCTCGTTGGAGGGTAATTAGTTCGCCGAGCCGATTACTGCGATTCGCAAACCGACAGACCGGTGCAGGCACCGAGCGTGAAGGCATTCTCACTGCCGCACGCCGCCGTCTCCAGCGCCTCATCGGAGACGTCGAAGCTGAGGATTTCTTCTTCCATAACGAGGGTAGCTTCACTCATAGCTTTGGATCCTTTCTTTCGCCAGCGGCGCCGGCAGACAGCAGGCAGGAGAAGAAACCAGGATAACGCCCCCCTCCCAGCGCCATAAATTAATCATCCGATGCATGCAGGCCAAAGTCAATCCAAATAAGCCTTTGCACAGTAGCCAGAATCCATCGATTCAATACTGTGGCAAAGAGGTCATGGTGAAGGTTTGCGGAGACGAGCCGCGGCCGGGCCGGACGGCAAAAAGACTTCGAAAGATTGCGCGGCGCCCCTCGATTTCGCTGGCTCGACCCCCGAATTCCCGCATTGGGACGGCATGGCGTCGGCGCTTGCCGCCGCCTCCGATATAACAAGACACCGAACAAGACCGGAACTGGGACACGCCGGATGGATGCTTTCTACCAACGTCTGATCGTCGGTGCGGCAACCATCGATGAAGCCCTCTCCGACGCCTTTGAGGCCGCGCCGGGGCAGAAAGCCGACATGGATCTCGCCGCGAGGCGCCTTGCCGACTGGTGCCGTGCCGCGACCGGCGGCGACCGGTCGTTGTTTGACCGGCGTCTCGCCCGCGATGGGCTGGCGGCAACGCAGGTCTTGGCCCGGTTTGCCGACCCGCATCGCCTCGCCTCGGCGCCAGCGCCGGGCTGGGGCGATGACGCCGTCTGGATCGAACGGGCCCTGCAGACCCCCCAGGTAGGCCCTGAAGCGGCCGCTGACCTAGGCGAGCTTTATGCATTCGAACAGCTTTTCCTAGCCCCTGCCGCCGCCGCCGAAATTCGATTGTGGGCGGACATCCCTGCGCGCGCCAAAGACAATCTCAGCTTGTCCGCGCACACGGGGCTGCGCCGGGCTTTGCTCAAGGATCTCAGCGAACTGTGCGCGCCTGCGCTCTACGAGCGCTTTGCCCAGGTCCGTAAGGCGAAGGCGCCGCATGGATCCGGCAACGGGATTTACCTGCAATTTGTCGCCGAGATGCAGACCGGCGGATGGCGCAGCCTGTTCGCGGGCAAGCCGGTGCTGCTCCGGCTCATCGCCACCCTCACCCGGCAATGGATCGACTCGACCGCCGAATTCATCCTGCGTCTCGACGCCGATCGCTCGGCGCTTACCCGCGAATTCTTAAGCGAAAACGCCGGGCTGGCCGCGCGCATCGAAACCGGCGTCTCCGACCCGCACAACAACGGCCGCACGGTGAGCGTCGTCAGCTTCACGGACGGATCGCGCGTCGTCTACAAGCCGAAGGACTTGCGCCTCGACGTCGCCTGGCACGCTCTGATCGAACGCCTCAACCACGCCGGCGCGCCGATCGAACTCAGGGCGGTGCGCACGCTGGTGCGTGAGGGCTACGGCTGGAGCGAGTTCATCGAGCACGCCGGTACAAATGCCGAAGGCAGTGCGCGTTTCTTCCGGCGGGCTGGCGCCTGGCTCGCGCTGTTTCACTGTTTCGCCGCCGCCGACATGCACCAGGAAAACATGATCGCCTCCGGCGAGCACCCGGTGCCGATCGATCTGGAGACGATTTTTCACACGGCACCCGATCGTGGACTTCCCAGCCCCGAAGAACAGGCCGCCGATGCCGCACGAAACATCCTCGCCAGTTCGGTGATGGCGGTCGGTCTGTTGCCGGCCTATGGCCGCTCGCCGTTCAACAATGTCTTTGCCATCGGCGGGCTAACCGCGGACTGGACATCGAGAACCGTGATCGAATGGGCCAACGTCAACACCGACGAGATGCGGCCAACCAAAGCGAGGCAGCCCGGCACCGGCAGTCCCAATTTGCCGCAAGTCGATGGCGTTGCGGCGCGTTTTTCCGACCACATCGAGGACTTCATCTCCGGCTTTTCCGGCTATGCAAAATTCCTCAGCCGCATCAACAGCGAGGGAACTTTCGGCAATTTGTTCGACGGATTCGCCGGCCTTCCGGTGCGCCGGGTGATCCGGCCGACACGGTTTTACGCGATGCTGCTGCAACGGCTGAAAAACCATCTGAGCATGGGCAACGGCATCACCTGGTCGGCGCAAGCTGATTTTATCGCACGCCTCGCCAATTGGGAAAAGGACGACGATACGATGTGGCCGCTGCAACGCGCCGAACGCCGCGCCTTGCTTGCCCTCAACGTGCCGCACTTCGTTTCGCCGAGCGACGGCAGCGAGATTGCTGATGCATCAGGCATCATCATCAGCCCCAACACAGTCTCGGGGCTGGAGCGCGCCAAAGCGCGTCTGAGAAACCTCGATGACGGGGAAATCGCCTGGCAGGTCGAGGTGATCCGCGAGAACACCAATTCGCGAACGCCGGCGGCGCGCCATGCCTTGCCGGACACCAGCGGCGCACCGACAAGAGAGATATTCATCGCCGAAGCCGACAAAGCGGCCGCAAAAATTTCCAGCCACGCCATCCGCCGCGGCCCGGGCGCCGCCTGGATCGGGCTCGATTGGCTGGGCGATTCCGATATGGCGCAACTCACAAATCTCGGTCCCGACCTTTACAACGGCACCTCCGGCATCGCGCTGTTCCTCGCCGCCCATGCGGTCGTGACCGGGACGGAACGGTCCGCCGATTTGGCGCTTGCCGGAATTGCCTATCTGCGCCGGCAGATCAAAAGCCGCAACGCTGCGCGCTTTGCCCGCTCCCTCGGCCTCGGCGGTGGCACCGGATTGGGGGGCATCGTCTATGCGCTGACGGCGATGGCGGCGATTCTGCGCGACGATGCTCTACGCGCCGACGCGCTGGCCGCCTCGGATCTTGTGACCGATGAACTGATAGCCGCCGACAAGCAGCTTGACGTCATCGGCGGTGCCGCCGGAGCGGTCCTTGGGCTGCTGCGGCTTTATCGCGACAGCGGCTCTGAACCCGTGTTGCGGCGCGCGAACAAATGCGGCGAGCACCTGCTGGCGCAAAGCCGGCTCGGCGCGCAAGGCCGCCGCAGTTGGATCGGGCAAGGCCTCGGCACGCGGGCGCTCAACGGGATGTCGCACGGCGCGGCTGGCTTTGCCTATGCGCTTGCCGCGCTCGCGGCGGCGAGCAGCCGCGACGATTTCGCCGCAGCGGCATCCGAATGCATCGCCTTTGAAAACTCGAGTTACGACGCCGCACGCAAAAACTGGCCCGACCTGCGCGGCAGCGGTGAACCGTCCTGGCCGTGCCAGTGGTGCCACGGCGCGCTCGGCATCGGGCTCGCACGCATCGCCACCGGCAAACGCGGCGCGATTGCCGCAAAACTCATGGCGACCGATGTCGAAGGCGCCGTCGCGGCCGTCGAGCGCGCCTGGCCGAACACCGTCGATACGCTCTGCTGCGGCACGCTCGGCAGCGTCGAATTCCTGTGCGAGGCCGCCGGCGCGCTTGACCGCGGCGACCTCCGCGAATTGGCGGCGCGACGCCTCGCATCGGTGCTGCAAGCAGCCTCATCCTCGGGCGACTACCGCTGGAACAGCGGCGGCCGGCAATTCAATCTTGGGCTGTTCCGTGGCCTTGCTGGCGTTGGCTACACGACGTTGCGGCAAGCCGACCGCACGCTTCCCAACGTGTTGATCTGGGACTAGGGCTGCCCGATTTCCGAACGGTCGTTTGGAAGTTTGGTAGCGGGGGAGGGACTCGAACCCCCGACCTCCGGATTATGATTCCGCTGCTCTAACCAGCTGAGCTACCCCGCCATTCCGAACTCGCATTGCCGGAATGGCGCGATATAGGAAGGCCCGGCAAAGCGTGTCAAGCAAAGCGGGTTTCGCCCTTGGGGCTATTTCGGCTGCACGTCGGGATTGCCGCCCGGCGAACCCGGCGGCGGGATCACCTTGAGCGCACCGCCCGGCGGGGCCGGTTCGTGGATTTCGGGATCGACGCCCGCGGGCGGGCAGATCACGCCGTTCGACTGCGCGAGCTTATCGCTCAAGGTCGCGCCCGGTTGCTTTTGCACATCAAGGCCGCCGCCCTGCCCGACTGTGGCACGGCCATCGGCGCAGGCTTTGGGATCGGTCTGCGCTGCTTTCGGTGCAACCGGCGCCTGCGAGGGCGGTGCCTGCGCGGCGGCAAGCGCCGGCGCTAAAATGGCGGCGGCAGCGGCAGCGAGTCCGAGAACGCGGATATCCCGATCCATGCGTTTTCTCCCTGGGCTTTTGGGATAACCGCTCAGGGCAAAAGACGTTCCGGGCGATGCGGGCTTAGGCGGCCTGACGCGTTCCGGCGTCGAGCCGGGCAAAGCGGATCAACGAGAAGTGCCCGAGCGGAGGCATCGCCCGGCGCTCGATGACACGCACGCCACCGTGGCGCGCGGCCCACGCGGTCAGTCTGCCGAAGGGAAATTCTACCCGCCAGCCGAGCCGCCGCGCGATCGGCGCAAACCATTGCTCGAACAGGCGCCGCGGCCCCTGCTCAGCGCCGATGTGGTTGACCAGCACGATCTCGCCGCCCGGCTTGAGCACGCGGGCAAATTCATCGAGCGTGGCTTCCGGGTTCGGCACCGCCGTGATGACGTATTGCGCCACCACGACATCGAAGGCGCTATCCGGGAGCGCCAGGCGCTCGGCGTCCATCACCGCCAGCGCTTCGATATTGGTGAGCTTCTTTTCCGCCACGCGCTCATGCGCCTTGCGCAACATCGGTTCGGACAAATCGACGCCGGTGAGACGGTTGTTACGCGAATAGTCCGGCAGCGAAATTCCGGTGCCGACACCGACTTCGAGAATGCGGCCCCCCGCCGGCCCGCAGGCGCGTTCGGCCGCTTCGATTGCCGACATGCGCCCGCGCTCGAACACCGCGCCAAAGACCAAGTCATAGACCGGCGCCCAGCGCGCGTAGGCGCGCTCCACGCTTTGTTTGTCGATGTCGTCCGCCATGCGCCCCGCGGCTAACTGCGCGCGGCGGCTGCCATGCGTTCACCGCGCGAAGGCGCAATATCGCTCGCCGCCACCGCGCTCTTGATGAAGCCGCCACCCAGCACCCGCGCCTGCCCTTGGCCCGCGTCGTAGAAAACGCAGGCCTGCCCCGGCGAAACGCCATCCTCGCCGTCGACCAACTCAACCTCGTAAGCCGTGCCCACGCGGCGCAGCCAGCCTGCTTGCGCGGGCCGCGTCGAGCGCACCTTGACGAAAACTTCGCACCCGTCCGCCACAACGGTGCCGATATCGCCGTCGCCCAGCCAATTCACGTCGCGCAGCACGATGCGGCCGGTGCGCAGCGCCTCGCGCGGTCCAACGACGACCCGGCGCCGCTCGGCATCGAGCCGGACTACGTAGAGCGGCGCACCAGTCGAAAGGCCGAGGCCCTTTCGCTGGCCGACGGTGAAATTGATGATGCCGGAATGAGCGCCCAACACCTTGCCATCGCGATCGACAATGTCGCCGGCTTCCGCGGCGCCGGGCTTGAGGCGCTCGATGACTTCTGTGTAGCGGCCTGAGGGCACGAAGCAGATATCCTGGCTGTCGCGCTTGTCGGCGATCGCCAGTTCGAACTTGCGCGCGAGTTCGCGCGTTTGCGCCTTGGTGCGCTCGCCGAGCGGAAAGCGCAGGATCTCGAGCTGCTCGCGCGTGGTGCCGAACAGGAAATAGCTTTGGTCACGCTCCTCTTCGCGCGCGCGATAAAGCGCCCGACCGCCGGAGACAAGCTGCCGCGAGGCGACGTAATGGCCGGTGGCCAGCACTGCCGCGCCGAGTTCGCGCGCGGTGACCAACAGATCGCGAAACTTGATCGACATGTTGCAATCGACGCAAGGCACCGGGGTCTCGCCGTGCATGTAGCTTTCGGCGAAACGGTCGATCACGGCTTCCTTGAAACGGCTCTCATAGTCGAGCACGTAATGCGGGATGCCGATGCGCTCGGCGACGGCGCGCGCGTCGTAGATGTCCTGCCCCGCACAACAGGCACCTTTGCGATGCGTCGCGCCGCCGTGGTCGTAAAGCTGCAAGGTCACGCCGACCACGTCGTAGCCTTCGGCCTTGAGCAAGGCCGCCGTCACCGAGGAATCGACGCCGCCCGACATGGCGACAACGACGCGGGTGTCGGCCGGGCGGCGGTCAGGATCGAGGCTGTTGCGCATGGGTGGTTCTTACTACAGGCGGCGACGGCGCGCGCGCAATGCGAGACGCCGGCGCGGTCGATTAATGCGGCAGGCACCGGGCATTTTTTGCCTGGAACAGCAGGCGATGCCGGGTCGCGAACCACTGCCCGGCACAACGGGTACATACAACTAATTGTGATACAATGATTTTTTTAGTTACATACCATGGCCCGACGATTGCAAACTTTCCACCGGTAAGCCGGAGATTTTGCCAGTGCCACAAGTTGCGTCCGATCCCAGTTCCGTTGCCGCCGCCTTTTTTCCACCGAGCCCGCCGGCCCCTTCGCCGGCAAACGATCCGGCGCCTACCTCGCCATTTGAAAACATGCTTGACGACCACGCTCCCTCCGATCCACCGGCGCCGGTAAAGTCCGCCGACCGAAGCGATGGCCGTGATCCCGCGCCCGTGAAAAATGCCGGTGACAAAGCTGGCGGCACCAAAACGTCTGGCGGCAAAGGCCGGGATCGCAACGCCGACAAAGCCGATGCCGCCGAGACAAAGCTGACAGCCGTGGCCGAAAAAGCCGCTGACCAGAACGTCACTGCCACGACCGCTGCTGCCGACGCGACAGAAAAATCCGCCGACAGCACGATTGGGGACGCCAAGTCCTCCAAGTCATCCGAAGCCAAGTCTGCTGGCGCCAAGTCTGCTGACGCCAAGCCCGCTGACGCAAAGTCCTCCGATACCCAGGTCGCCGACGCCAGTGCGGGCGTGGCGACAGCAATTGACGCCGCGGCTGGCGCCCTTCCGGCTCAAACCAACGTTCCGGTCGCCGCCGTGATCGCAACGGCGGAGATCTCCGCGGCGCCGGCTGCGGCCGCGGATCAAGCCACGGTTCTCGCCACGACCGTCGCCAAGATCAAACTGCCCGATGGCGCCGCGCCAAAAACCGGGACAAAAACGACGGACGACGCCAAGACGCAGACAGCCGCCGCCGCCGAAAATGCGGCAAAGCCGCAGGCACCCGATCCGACTGCGGTTGCGCCTGCCGACGGCAAGCCGCAAGGCACGCCCGACACCAGCAAGGGCACTCACGCTCACGACGCGCAGCCCGCGGGGCAACAGACTGCGGATGCCACCCCTGTTACGACAGATGCCAATGCCGCCGTGGCGAAAGCGGCGAGCGCTATGCAGCCTATTACCACCGCTCAGCCGCCGGTACAGGCCGCCGCTCCGCAGGCAGCCGCTGCCGCGTCGGCACAGCAGGGCGGCGCCATCCCGATCGCCGGGGTTGCGGTCGAAATCGCCAGCAAGGCGCTCGCCGGCAAGAACCGCTTCGAAATCCGCCTCGACCCGCCCGACCTCGGGCGCATCGACGTGCGCCTTGACGTCGACAAGAACGGTCAGGTGACTTCGCATCTGACCGTCGAACGCGCCGACACGCTCGACATGTTGCGACGGGATTCCGCGGGTCTCGAGCGCACCTTGCAGGACGCCGGCCTGAAAACCTCCGACAACGGCCTGCAATTTTCACTGCGCGACCAAAGCACGAGCCAGCAGCAGAGCAATACGCCAAACCCGGCCGCGGCGCAGGTGCTCGTTGAGGACGACACGCTGCCTGCTTCGGCGGCCCCACGTAACTACGCGCGCTTTGCCGGAATGGGCAGCGGCGTCGACATCAGGGTTTAGACCATGACCGTCACCTCGCCCGTCACCACAACCGCGAACTCAAGCTCGAACTCCAGCGCCTCGGTCGCCGACTCCGTGGACAGCACCGAGATCGCCAGCAATTTCACGCAATTCCTGCAACTGCTGACCACGCAATTGCAGAACCAGGACCCGCTCAGCCCGATGGACACCAACCAGTTCACCCAGCAACTGGTGGCATTCGCGCAGGTCGAGCAACAATTGAAGTCGAACGCCTCGCTCAGCACTCTAGTAACCCTGCAGCAGGGCGCGCAGGCGACGCAGGCGCTCGCTTTGGTCGGCGCCACCGTCGTGGTCAACGGCGCCACGGCCAATCTCGCGAACGGCCAGGCCAATTGGACGCTGACTGCGACCAAGCCCGCCGCGACCACGGTCACGATCACTAATTCCACAGGCCAGACCGCGTACACCGGACAATTTACGGTGAATTCCGGCAGCCAGTCGTTCACCTGGGATGGTCACGGCAATAACGGCGCGATGTGGCCGGACGGCGCCTACACGCTCACCGCGGTCGGCACCGATGCCAGCGGCCAGTCCACCGCGATCTCGACGCAGGTCCAGGCCAAGGTGAGCTCGGTCGATCTGACGCAGACGCCGCCGCTGCTGACCATCAACGGGCAGACCTACACGGTCAACCAGCTGCAGCAGATCGTCGCCACCAACTAGGCGGCCATTTTACGAAACGTGCGCCTGACGGCTGCGTCCGTTGGCGCGGCTCGCTGCACCCCTGTTGCCGCGCATGACCGTTTCGATCGCCCGCTCCAGCGCCGACAGCTCGAACGGCTTGCGCAGGATGTCGAAGCGGCCGTCGGCGGCGCGCGCGGCGTCGCTAAAGCCGCTGGTCAGCAGCACCGGAATATCGGGAAAGCGTTCCCGGCAGGCCTGCGCCAGCCCAAGGCCATCCATCTGCCCGGGCATCACGATGTCGGAAAACAACAAGTCGACCTCGATACCCTGTTGCAGATGCCGCAGCGCCTCGGCCGCATTTTCCGCGCGCACCACCCGGTAGCCAAGCTGCTCGAGCAAGGTCGTGGTCACTTCAGCGACGTCACGGCTGTCCTCGACCACCATCACGGTGCCCTGCTCCGCATCAGCCCGCGCAATTTCCGGTTCGCCTTTGTCCGCCGTTTCCACGCTGCGCGGCAGATAAATCGTCACCACCGTGCCCGCACCCTGCTCGCTGGACACCGTCACCGCGCCGCCAGACTGGTTGGCAAATCCATGCACCTGCGAGAGGCCGAGGCCGGTCCCTTTGCCTACCGGCTTGGTCGTGAAGAACGGCTCGAACACGCGCGCCAGCAAGTCCGAAGCAATGCCAATGCCGGTATCGATCACCGCCAGCGCGACGAAATCACCTTGCAGCGGGCCTGCCGCGGAGCCGGGCCGCAGCACGACGTTGCGCGCCGACAGCGTGATACGGCCGCCGTCCGGCATGGCGTCGCGCGCGTTGACCCCGATATTGACCAGCGCCAATTCCAGTTCGCCCTGGTCGACCTCGACCGGCCAGACCTTGTCCTCGACGTCGACGACGAGCTCGATGTTGCCGCGCAACGACGCTGCCAGCATGTCACGCACCGCGTCGATGCGCGCGCGCAGGTCGACCACCACCGGCATCAACTGCTGGCGCCGCGAGAAGGCGAGCAGCTGCCGCGTCAGCTTCTCGCCGCGGCCGGCGGCGGCGCGGATCGCCTGCACCGCCTGCACGTCTTTGGCCTCGGCGAGGCGGCTCTGCAGGATTTGCGCGTAACCGGAAACGATCATCAGCAGATTGTTGAAATCATGAGCTATGCCGCCGGTCAGCTGGCCGAGCGCTTCCATCTTCTGCGCCTGCGCCATCTGCTCGCGCGCGGTATCGAGCGCAAGCTTGGCCTCGTGCTGCTGGGTGATATCGCGCACCAATTTGGCAAAGCCAACCAGGTTGCCGGCCTCGTCGCGCACCGCATCGAGGACGATGCTGGCGTAGAAGCGGCTGCCGTCCTTGCGCACCAGCCAGCTTTCGCCTTCGAACTGGCCCTCGCGCGCGGCGATCATCAGGATCTGATCCGCCATATCGGCGGCGCGCGCCTCTTGCCGCAGGAAAACGCTGACGTGCCGGCCGATGATTTCCTCGCCGCCGTATCCCTTGATGCGTTGCGCGCTCTCACTCCAACTGCGCACATGGCCCTCAGTGTCGAGCTTGTAGATCGCGTAATCGCGCACACCCTTGAGCAGGAAGCGATAGTTCTGCTCGGATTCACGCAACGCGCTTTCCGCGTTTATCCGATCGGTCACGTCAAGACAGACGCCCAGCATGCGCAGCGCCGTGCCTTTCTCGTCGCGCACCACCTCGCCCACACTTTGCAGGTGGCGTATCTCGCCGTCGGGACGCACGATGCGCTCGTCATGGGCGAAGCTGGCGGCGGACTTGAGCGCCGCCGACACGCTCGCTCCGACCTGCGCGCGGTCGTCGGGGTGGATGCAGCGAAGAAAATCGTTGATGGTGCCACCGAAGTCGGCGCGCCTCACCCCGTAAATGTTGAACAACTGATCCGACCACGCCACCTTGTTGGCGACAATGTCCCACGACCAACTGCCGAGATTGGCAAGCCGCTGCGCTTCCGTGAGCTGGATATTGGCGTCGGCAAGTTCGGCGGTGCGTTCCCTGACGCGGCTGTCGAGCTCGGTACGCGTGCGCAATAGATTTTCTTCGCTGGCGCGGCGCATGGCCACATCGGCGCTGAGAGCGAGGCTCGGCACCGATACGCTGATCATGAACGTCAGCAGCAGCAGGAAGGTCTCGTTGAGCCCGATATCGCCGAACGGACCGGCCTGGTGGGCCGTCGCCCAGATGGCGAAAGACGTAAGAATTAATCCGACGGTCGCGGTGTCGCGCGGGCCGCGACGCAATGCCGCCCATACCAGCGGCAGGATCGCCAGGAACCCGAGCGGGCTCGTGTATTCCGAGCGCGGTACCAACGGACTGAACGCGATGAGGCCGACTATCGCGGCCGAACCGAGCACGGCGATCGAATCGGGCATTTCCCGGTAGTCGAAGGCGCGCCGGGCGCTGTCTGCCCACAGCACGATCACCGGAGTGACCACCAGCGCACCGGCGACGTCGCCCAGCCACCAGGTGGTCCAGATCGGCGCGAATTTCTCCCAGGAGGCAAAGCCTGCGGCGGCAAGCGTGAGCACGCCGATGCTGGCGCTGATTACCGTCGCCGGTCCGGTGGCGATGATCGCAAATTTTGCCACGCGCACCGGGGTAGCGAAGGTTTCCCGTCCGCCGGACCAGCTATTGATCAAGGCGCCGCCGACCAGGCCTTCCAGCGTGTTGCCGAGCGCGATGAGGATGGACGTTTCCAGCGTGCCCGCGGTGGTGGCGTTGGCGGCGAAAGCGCCGACAAAAATCGCCGGCCAAATCCGGTAGCCGCCCAGCAGCACGGCCGCGAGGGCAATACCGGTCGGCGGCCAGATCGGACTGGCACTCGGATTGATGGACGCAAGTCGCAGCCCGAGCTTGGCCAGAACGAAATAGGCGAGCGCGACGCCCACCAGGGCGCTGGCATACTTGATTGCCGCAAGCCAAGCGGGGGGCGATCGACCGGCGCGGACCTTGTTCACCGCCATCCTTCAACTCCCCCGAAGCAGCATTCTATAGCAAAGCGGCCCATTGGGCAGCCCCGAACGGTATGCGGAGACCGCCATCCGTAACCAAAAGGTTAGCGTCATTTGGGCAAAGTTTTCCCCATCCACGCCTTGGGCTTAGCCAAATTTTAAGTCGGGGCCTGTAGTTTTCGACACGATCAGGTCTGTCAGTCGAGTTTTGTGAGAGTATCAATGACCGAACCCCACCGCCCGAGGGTCAAATATGTCATCGGGCCCGATGGTAGTCCGCTGACGATTGCGGATCTGCCGCCGCCGTCGACCAAGCGCTGGGTCATCCGCCGCAAGGCCGAGGTTGTCGCGGCGGTGCGCGGTGGCCTGTTGTCGCTTGAGGAAGCCTGCGGACGCTATACGCTCACCGTTGAGGAGTTCCTCTCCTGGCAGTATTCGATCGACCAGCACGGCCTCGCGGGCCTGCGCACCACACGCATCCAGCAGTACCGCTCCTGATCTCCCGACTTTTGATTCGATCGCCGGCCTCGTGGCCGGCGGTTTCGTTTTGGTCCGTGGCACGAGAATCCCGGCAAGCGAATTTCTCCTGAATTAACCGGACGCTAACCATAAACCGGGCAAATCTTGCCTGGTGCGGCGCGCCTGCCCTCGCGCGCCCGTCAGGCGGGAAGGAAACCGGTGCAAGGTTTTTTCGTTTTCTTGAAATCGCTGGGCGCTGCGCGCATGGCGGCGATGGCCGCGGTAACGCTGGCGCTGATCGGCTTCTTCTCATTTCTGATGATTCGGATGACGGCACCGCAAATGGTGCCGCTGTTCACCGACCTCACCCTCGACGACAGCGCGGCCATCGCCAAGGACCTCGAACGCCAGGCCATCGCTTACGAGCTCAAGGGCGACGGTTCGACCGTGCTGGTAGCGCGGGACAAGGTCGCGCAGTTGCGAATGAAGCTTGCTGAAAGCGGGCTGCCCAAGGGCGGCGGCGTCGGGTACGAGATTTTCGACAAGTCGGAAGCGCTCGGCACCACGACCTTCATCCAGAACATCAACAAGCTGCGCGCGCTCGAAGGCGAACTCGCGCGCACCATCCGTAGCCTCGACCGCGTGCAGGCCGCGCGTGTGCATTTGGTGCTGCCCGACCGGCCGCTGTTCTCGCGCGACAAGATCGATCCTTCGGCGTCGATCGTGCTCAAAGTGCGCGGCACGCTGGAGGCACAGCAGGTCCGCGCCATTCGCCACCTGGTGGCAACCGCGGTGAACGGGCTCAAGCCCGAGCGTGTGTCGATCGTCGACGAGACCGGCAAGCTGCTCGCCGACGGCGCCGAACAAAACAATCCCGAGGGGGCCGCAGCCGACGACCGCAAGACCGCCTACGAGAGGCGCATGCGCGGCCAGGTCGAGACCATCGTCTCCTCGATCGTCGGCCCCGGCCATGCCCGCGTCGAGATCAACGCCGATTTCGACCTCAACCGTGTCACCCAGACCTCGGATAAATATGACCCGGAAGGCCGCGTGGTGCGCTCAAGCCAGACTCGTGAGGAGCAGTCCGGCTCCGGCGACAGCAACGGCGGCCCGATCTCGGTCGGCAACGAATTGCCCGGCAGCGGCGCCAAAAGCGGCGGCGGGGGCGGCGCATCCGACCAGAGCCGCAAGACCGAAGAAATCGTCAATTACGAAATATCGCGGACCACCAAGACCGAGGTGATCGAGGCCGGCCGCATCAACCGCATATCTGCGGCGGTCCTCGTCGACGGCATCTACAGCAAGAACGACAAGGGCGAGATCGTCTATCAGCCGCGTCCCAAGGAAGAGATCGACCGCATCGCGGCTCTGGTGCGCTCGGCGATCGGCTTTGACAGCAAGCGCGGCGACCAGGTCGAGGTGGTCAACCTGCGCTTTGCCGATCCCACCGCGATGCCGATCAACGAGCCCACCGGCTGGATGAGCTATTTGCAATTCAGCAAAGACGACATCATGCGCTGGGCGGAACTGGGCGTCATGTCGCTGCTCGGTCTGATCGTGCTGTTCACTGTCGTGCGGCCGCTGGTGCGGCGGATTGTGACGCCAGAGGGCGCGGCGGCCCTTGCCGGCGCCCTCGGCGCAGCCGGTGTCGCCGGCGCAATCGGCGGAGCCGCGGGCGGCGCTGTGGCCGGCGGGACGACGGTGACCGTGCCCGGCGGCGTCACCATCAGCGGCGGCGGCGGCGGCACTATCACCAATGCCGGCGGCGCGAATATCTCGATCGTCGGCGGCGACGAATCCGTTGCGATTTCCAACCGCACCTCGGCCATGATCGACGTCGCCAAAGTGCAGGGCCAAGTGCACGCCCAGTCGGTGCAGAAGGTCGGCGAACTCGCCGAAAAAAACCCGCACGAGGCGGTGTCCATCATCCGCAGCTGGCTCCATGAGGACGCCGCCTGATGCCGTCCGCCTACAGCACCCAGCAGCGCAAGGAAAAGGCGGTCCGCGAGGATATCGGCGGCCTGATGGCCGAGCTCGCCAGCCGCCCGCAAATCGTGGAAGGCCGGCGCAAGCTGTCGGGACCCGAACGCGCGGCGGTGCTGATGCTGGCGCTGGGCGAACAATACGGCGGCAAGATTTTTAGCCTGCTCGACGACGACGAATTGCGCGAAATCTCGGTGGTGATGTCGTCGCTCGGCACCATCGAGGCCGAATCCGTCGAGGAACTGCTGCTCGAATTTGTCGGGCGCATGTCGGCGTCCGGCGCCCTGCTCGGCAATTACGACGCGACCGAGCGGCTGCTCAAGCAATACCTGCCGCAAGACCGCGTCGGCGGCATCATGGACGAAATACGCGGGCCCGCCGGCCGCAACATGTGGGAAAAGCTCGCCAACGTTCAGGAAGAGGTGCTGGCGAACTACCTCAAGAACGAATACCCGCAGACCGTCGCAGTCGTTCTCTCCAAGCTGCGCGCCGAGCACGCCGCGCGCGTGCTGGCGATCCTGCCCGAGGAACTCTCTCTCGACGTCGTCAACCGCATGCTGAAGATGGAAGCGGTGCAGAAGGAAGTAATCGAGCGCGTCGAACAGACGCTGCGCACCGAGTTCATGTCAAATCTATCGCAGACCCGGCGCCGCGACGCCCACGAAGTCATGGCGGAAATCTTCAACAATTTCGACCGGCAGACGGAAACGCGATTCCTTACCGCCCTCGAACAGGATAATCGCGACGCCGCCGAGCGCATCAAGGCGCTGATGTTTACTTTCGACGACCTGATCAAGCTCGACACCGGCTCGGCACAGACACTGATGCGCAATATCGACAAGGACAAGCTGGCGATCGCGCTCAAGGGTGCTTCCGAAACGGTGCGCCAATTCTTCTTCTCCAACATGTCGACGCGCGCCGCCAAGATGCTGGTCGACGACATGCAGGCGCTCGGACCCGTGCGCTTGCGCGACGTCGACGAAGCCCAGGCGCTGCTGGTCAATATCGCCAAAGACCTCGCCGCCAAGGGCGAAATCCTCATTGCCAAGAGTCGCGGCGATGAAGAGCTTATCTATTAGGACACGGGATGAAGGCGACGGCCAAATATCTTTTCGACGAAGACTTCGCCACCGGCGAGAAGCCGACGATCAGCGTCGTCGAGGCCGAGCGCCGGCGCGCCGACGCCGAGTCGACTGCTCATCGCAACGGCTTTGCCGCCGGCCAGGCAAAGGCGCAGGAAGACGTGGCGCAGCGCATCGCCGCGGCCCTGACCGTGGTCGCCGACGGCATGGCGCGGATCGAGCGCGGCCTGACCGACATCGAGACGCGGCTGGAAAACGAGGCGGTCGAGGTCGCCGTCGCGGTCGGCGGCAAGCTGGCGCCCGAACTGATCTCGCGCGAGCCCTTCGCCGAGGTGGCGGCGCTGGCGACCGACTGCTTCCGTCATCTGGTGAAGACGCCGCATGTGGCGGTGCGCCTCGGCCCGGATCTTTACGACGACGGCAAGCGCAGGCTCGAGGAGATCGCGGCTGCACGCGGTTTCGAGGGGCGCCTCATGGTGCTTTCGGACGACGCGCTGGCGCAGGGCGATTGCCGCATCGAATGGGCAGATGGCGGGGTCGCGCGCGACCGCGCACTGACCGAGACGACCATCAATGTCTGCGTCACCCGCTATCTGGGCGCGAAAGTTAAGCCCTAGGATTTTTTGGAGAATGCCGCGATGAGTGACAACGACAGCAAGGTGCCGCTCCCCGAACTGGAAGGCGGCAGTGCCATGCAGGCGCTCGAGGATAATCCACCGCTGGCGCCAGGCGGCGAGGAGCCGGCGACCCGCGGCGCCGCCGACCTTGAAGCTGTTTTTGACGTGCCTGTGCAGGTTTCCGCAGTGCTCGGCCGCGCCCGCATGGACGTCGGCGAACTGCTCAAGCTCGGCCCCGGCGCGGTGCTCGAACTCGACCGCAAGGTCGGTGAGGCGATCGACATTTACGTCAATAACCGTCTGGTCGCCCGCGGCGAAGTCGTTCTCGTCGAGGACAAGCTCGGCGTGACCATGACGGAAATTATCAAGGCTGAAAGAAACTAGCGCACATGCGCGGGAACTATAGAGGTATCAAGCCATGCGACTTCTGATCGTCGGTACGCTGGGAGGCCAGCTCACCACCGCGAGCAAGATCGCGATGGACAAGGGCGCATCGGTCACCCATGCCGAGAACAATGAGCAGGCGCTCGCCGTGCTGCGCTCGGGGCGCGGTGCCGATCTGCTGATGATCGACGTTGCCCTCGATATCCGCGACCTGGTCACGCGGCTCGATGCCGAGCGCATCCACGTTCCGATCGTCGCTTGCGGCGTCACCAATGACGCACGCGCCGCGGTCAGGGCGATCCACGCCGGCGCCAAGGAGTATATCCCGCTGCCGCCGGACCCCGAATTGATCGCGGCGGTGCTCGCGGCGGTCACCGACGACCACCGGGAAATGATCTGGCGCGACGACGCGATGGCCGCGGTCGTCAAGCTCGCCCAGCAGATCGCCTCATCCGACGCCTCGGTGCTGATCACCGGCGAAAGCGGCACCGGCAAGGAGGTCTTGGCGCGTTACGTGCATGGTCGTTCGGCGCGCGCCAAAAAACCGTTCATCACTGTCAATTGTGCGGCGATCCCGGAAAACCTGCTGGAATCGGAGCTTTTCGGCCACGAGAAGGGCTCCTTCACCGGGGCGCTCGCGCGCCGCATCGGCAAGTTCGAGGAGGCGAACGGCGGCACGTTGTTGCTCGACGAGATCAGCGAAATGGATGTGCGGCTGCAGGCAAAGCTCTTGCGTGCGATCCAGGAGCGCGTCATCGACCGCGTCGGCGGCGGGCGGCCGGTGCCGGTCGACATCCGCATCATCGCGACGTCCAACCGGAACCTCACCGACGCCGTGCGCGAAGGCAAATTCCGCGAGGATCTCCTCTTCCGCCTCAACGTCGTCAACCTGAAGATCCCGCCGCTGCGCGAGCGCGCCTCCGACATCACGGAGCTGGCGCAACATTTCATCAAGAAGTATTCGCAGGCGAATGGCCTTCCGGCCCGACCCCTATCGGCGGAAGCGCGCCGCGCCCTCGGTGTCAACCGCTGGCCCGGCAATGTGCGCGAACTGGAGAACACCCTGCACCGCGCCGTGTTGCTGTCGACGGGCGCCGAAATCGGCATTGACGGGCTGCTGACGCCGGACGGCAGCCGGCTCGATGCCGCGCGCGGCACCGGCGCTGCGGCAATCGCCGCCATGGCCGCAGAACAGGTCACCCGCAATCTCGTGGGCCGCACCGTGGCGGAGGTCGAGCGTGACCTGATCCTTGAAACTCTCAAGCATTGCCTCGGCAACCGCACGCACGCGGCCAATATCCTCGGCATCTCCATCCGCACGTTGCGCAACAAACTCAACGAATATTCGGCCGACGGTTCGCCGATCCCACCGCCACACGGAGGTGAGGCGCTGCGGGGTGCCGCGTAAGTCGAGAGCCATCAGACCCGCGCATACAAAAGCCCGGCGCCTGAGCCGGGCTTTTTGCGTCGAGTTACTGAAGTGGCTTAGCTCGCCGGTCTGTCGGACCGCTCGGCCTTTTGCCGCGTGGTGTCGAGTTCGACCGCTTTGGCCATGAGATCATTGCCTATCGTTTCGAGCCCGGCCGCCAGTTCGCGTCCGGCCCGCGCCAACCGCTTGCAGCGGTCGGCGGCTTCGATCAGAAATTCCTCAGTCGGTTGCATCATATCTATCCAGCTAGATTCGTTTCGGCCGTATATGTGTCGTTTTGCTTGTATATTCAAGGTTGTGGACGAGAGGCGGCGATACCGCGCTAACCGACGATGACGACCATCTATAAAATCTGCGACGCAACTTTGTGGCGTGAAAGTCAACGGCTCGGCACGTTTCGTGGTTCCGCGGAGGACCGGCGTGATGGTTTCATTCATTTTTCAACCGCCGCTCAAGTTGCTGAGACCGCGGCAAAACACTTCGCCGGCATAACTGACCTGCTGCTGTTGCATGTTGATGCGGACCGGCTCGGGCCTGCGTTGAAATGGGAGCCTTCGCGTGGTGGCGCGCTGTTTCCCCATCTCTATCGCGACCTCGACCTTGCCAGCGTCGCGCGCGTCGATGCGTTGCCGCTCGGGCCGCACGGGCAGCACATATTCCCGCAGCTTGCGGGTTAAGCACGGCGAGCGCGGGCAGCTGGATTTGTCGGCAAAAGGCCAAGGCCCTACAGTCCCGCCATCAATGGACCTCGACGCCAACCGCAGCCTGATCGCCGCAGCCCTTGCCCGCATTCCAGCCGGCGACCGTGCAGCGCTGCAAACCGTCTATCGTCTGACCTCAGCGAAGCTTTTTGGCATCTGTCTGCGTATCTTGGGGGAGCGCAGCGAAGCTGAAGACGTCTTGCAGGAGGTTTACGTGACGGTCTGGAGCAAGGCCGCCAATTTCGACGCCACGCGGGCAAGCCCGATGACATGGCTGATTGCAATCGCGAGAAATCGCGCCATCGATCGGCTGCGCGCGGCGCGGCAAAGCCGCCGGATGCAGCCTATTGAAGCGGCCTCGGACGTGGCCGACGACGCGGCACCCGCTGACCGCGCACTGGAAACGTCACAAGACCGGGCGCGGCTCTACGGTTGCCTGGAAACGCTGTCAGCCCAGGAAAAGGCCGCGCTACGCGGCGCATTCTTCGACGGCAATACCTACGAGGAGCTGGCGGCGCGCATGCGCGTCCCGCTCGGCACCATGAAAAGCTGGATCAGACGCGCCATGATCAAACTCAAGAGTTGCCTCGAGCAATGACCGACACACCCGACCATAGCGGCCTGCCGAATTTGCCCGAGGACGAGTTCGTCGCCGCCGAATATGCGCTGGGGGTACTTTCCGGCGCCGAGCGCGCCGAGGCCGAGCAACGCGTGGCGCGCGACGCGACTTTCGCGCGTATGGTCGCGGCGTGGGACGAAAAGCTCGCGCCCTGGGCCGCCACGATCGAGGAGGTCTCACCGCCGCCGCAGGTATGGGACGCGATCGCGGCCACCCTGCCCGCCCCGACTGCGCGCTCTGGCATCTGGGAAAACCTCGCATTCTGGCGTGCTTTTGGTCTGGCAAGCGCGCTCGCCGCCGCCTGCTTTGCCGGCTTTATTTATTTCGGCAGCGCCAATCGTGGCGAAGCGCTGGTCGCGCAAATCGACGGCGGCGGCCATCACCATTTCGTCGCCACAGTGGATGCGGGCCGCGGCGCCATTTCCGTCATGCCGGCGGCATTTGCCGGTGACGTTAATGGCCGGGTGCCGGAACTATGGCTCATTCCCGCCGACGGCAAACCGCGCCCGCTCGGCCTGCTCAGCGCCGACCGCAGCGTCACCATCGCGGTGCCCGCCGATCTCGCGGTTTTGACCGTCAGGAACGCTGTGCTTGCGGTCTCGCTGGAACCGCCGGGCGGCTCAACAACCGGGCAGCCGACCGGCCCGGTCATCGCGCAGGGCAAGCTGGCAAATCTTTAATCGCCGCTGCTGCATCCACAACGCATCGGCCTCCGTAGCTCTCAATGTCTCCGCCATGGGGACGTTAAACGAACAAGAGCAAACGGAGTTGATCATGACACGTATCCAGACACTTGCTTTGGCGGGAGTGGCTGCATTGGCCCTCGGCCTCGGCGCCATCACCACCGCTCCCTCGTTCGCCGAAGAGACCAAGATGGTCGGCGGCGCCGCGATGTATCCGTCCAAGAACATCGTGCAGAACGCCGTCAATTCGAAGGACCACACCACGCTGGTCGCCGCGGTGAAGGCGGCGGGCCTGGTGCCGACGCTGGAATCGCCCGGGCCCTTCACGGTCTTTGCGCCGACCAACGCGGCCTTCGCCAAGTTGCCCAAGGGCACCGTGGACACCCTGCTCAAGCCCGAAAACAAGGACAAGCTCGCCGGTATCCTCACCTACCACGTGGTCGCCGGCACGCTGACCACCAACGACCTGCGCGAGAAGATCAAGCAAGGCGGCGGCAAGGCCGAGCTCAAGACCGTTGAAGGCAAGCCGCTGACCATCACCGAAAAAGATGGCCACGTGTGGCTGACTGACGAAAAGGGTGACAAGGCCGAAATCACCATCGCCAATGTCATGCAGTCGAACGGCGTCATCCAGGTGATCAACACCGTCATGCTGCCGGGCTGAACGCATTCGCTGTCCCTCTCCCTCGCGGGAGAGGGCGGCGAGCGCGGAGCAATCCGAGCACAAGCCGGGTGAGGGGTGTGGCCGCGCCCCTCACCTCGCCTGTTTTGTACCGGGACGGCTATCCCGGCATTGCCTGCCGGCGGTATCCGTTAACCCCGCGCTAACCATAAAATGGGCAAATATTGCCGGGGGATACGTAAAAGCACTGACTTCCTCCGCGACCGGCACGACGCTGCCCGGCCACCGGCAATAGGCGCTGAATGAGCGACGTTTCCGCCGCGCGATCGATTAGCGGCATCAAACTGCCCAGCCTCGGCGAAATCGGCACGCTGTTGAAGCGGGGCGACATCGCGCTCGCCATCGGCGTGCTCACCATCCTGGTGGTGTTGATCCTGCCGCTGCCGCCGATCCTGCTCGATCTGGCGCTGGCGATTTCGATCATCCTCTCGGTGCTGATCCTGATGACGGCGCTGTTCATCCACACGCCGCTGGAATTCTCCTCGTTCCCGACCATACTCTTGATCGCGACCATGCTGCGGCTCGCGCTCAACCTCGCCTCCACGCGATTGATCCTCGCGCACGGCCACGAAGGCACCGACGCTGCCGGTCACGTGATCGAAGCCTTCGGCAATTTCGTGATGAGCGGCAATTTCGTCATCGGCATCATCGTGTTCACGATCCTGGTGATCGTGAATTTCGTCGTCATCACCAAGGGCTCCGGCCGCATCGCTGAAGTGGCCGCCCGCTTCCATCTCGACGCCATGCCCGGCAAGCAGATGGCGATCGATGCCGACCTTTCCGCGGGCCTCATCGACGAAAAAGAGGCGCGCCGGCGGCGCAAGCAGCTCGAAGACGAAGGCGGCTTCTTTGGCGCCATGGACGGCGCCTCGAAATTCGTCCGCGGCGACGCCATCGCCGGGCTACTGGTGGTGTTCATCAACGTCATCGGCGGCATGATCATCGGCATCGCCCAGCAGGGTCTGAGCTTTGCGGACGCGGCGCATTCCTACACCATCCTCACCGTCGGCGACGGCTTGGTCACCCAGGTACCCGCGCTGATCGTCTCCACCGCCGCCGGCCTGCTCGTCGCCAAGGCCGGTGTTTCAGGTGGCGCCGACAAGGCGCTGCTGGCCCAGCTCTCCGGCTACCCCAAGGCGCTGGGCATGTCGGGCGCGGTGATGATGGTCATGGCGCTGCTGCCCGGAATTCCGATTTTGCCGTTTATGGCGCTCGGCGGCGGCGCCGCCGCGCTCGCCTACGTCTTCGACAAGCGCGTGCGCATCGCCGACGCCGCGGCGACGAAGAAAGCAGATGCCGCAACCAAGGCGGAGGCCACCGACGAGCCCATCGGCACGGCGCTGCGCATCGACGACCTCAAGGTCGAACTCGGTTACGCGCTGTTGCCGCTGGTCAATGGGCCGGACGGCAGCGACCGGCTGACCGAACAGATCAAGGCGCTCCGCCGTTCGCTCGCGGTCGAGATGGGATTCATCATGCCGGCCGTCCGCATCCTCGACAATGTCCAGCTCGACGCCAACGGCTATGTCATCAAGATCAAGGAGGTCGATGCAGGCTCGGGCAAGATCTGGCCGGGTCAATATATGGTCATGGACCCTGGCGGCGGTCAGGTGAACATCCCTGGAACCCACACCACCGAGCCGACCTTCGGCCTGCCGGCGACCTGGATCGAGGGGGCCCTTAAAGAGGAAGCCTCGATCAAGGGCTACACCGTCGTCGATGCGGCGACGGTGATGTCCACGCATTTGACCGAGCTCTTGAAGAACAACATGGCCGAGTTGCTCTCCTATGGCGAAGTGCAGAAGCTGCTGAAGGAATTGCCCAAGGAGCAGGCCGATATCACCAAGGATCTGGTGCCGGCGTTGATCACCACCTCGGGCATCCAGCGCGTGCTCCAGATCCTCCTTGCCGAACGCGTCTCCATTCGCGACCTGTCCACCATCCTCGAAGGCATCGCCGATGGCATTTCGGGCACGCGCAACCCGATGCTGCTGGCCGAGCACGTGCGCGCACGCCTCGCGCGCCAGATCTGCGCGCAGCATACGTCCGTCGGGGGCTACCTGCCGCTGATCGCGCTGTCGGCGAAGTGGGAACAGGCTTTTGCCGAATCCATGGTCGGCGAAGGCGACGCCCGTACCCTCGCGATGCAACCCTCGCGGCTCACCGAGTTCATCACTCTGGTACGGGAAAAGTTCGAGGAGGCCGCGCGCGAAGGTGAAGCCCCGGTTCTGGTCACGTCTGCCGCCGTGCGGCCGTTTGTCCGAGGCATCATCGAGCGTTTCCGCGCCCATACGCCGGTTCTGTCGCAATCCGAGATCCACCCCCGGGCCAGGCTGAAAACCGTCGGCAGCATATAGACTTAGCTGCCGGGCCCAGGCTCTGGCGCAATGGCGCCGCAATCCCCATATAAACACAAGCAAATTCAATCGTTTCGGCTTCGCCGACGTCTGGAGAGCACATGAACGGATTTAATTACGACGCGCCGGCGGAGTTGTTTCCCTCGCGCAATAACAAGGTGGCAAAAAAGGTGAAATATCGCCGCTTCGATCGGGCCGCGGAAGCGATCCGTTTTGCCGTCGAGGAATTGCCTGAACCCCTGTTGCTTGGCGCCTATATCGAGATCGATGAGAAGCGCCTCGGCCACAAGGACATTCGCGCGCTTTACGAGAGCGAGAATTACCCGCTCAAACGCGCGGTCGCCGCCTGAGCGGTTAAATCTTTCGGCAATATTGTGACAGCCGTCACGCGTCTCACTGTTCCGTGAGGTGTGATGTGGAACAGCGCGGGCCTTCCCACGTTAGGGATACGAACACGCTGTGAACCTTTTTCCGGGTCGCGCTGACAAACGCCAGACCTTGGAGGCTGTCATGAACTGGTCGATTTATACTGCTGACCGAACGACCCACCTCAAGATCGTGGTGGTAGGCCTTACTGCGGCGCTGCTGATTTCAATGATCGGCATTGCCGCGCACAATCTCAATCTCGGCACCGATGTTTTGACCGCGCAGGCCCCGACCGTGATCAAGGCCGGTGGGCCGGTGGCGTTCACCACGCGCGACGCGGCCACGATCCGCTAGCGCAATTCATTGTCCTCCCCGCGGCCGGGCCTCAAGCCCGGCGCCTTCTGAGATGCGCCGCATTTGCGGCGCTTTTTTTATGACATAGCCACGTCAGGACGAATCGCCGACAAGGCCGGACATGCGTTTTTTCTCGTATCGATTCTTTGTCGCGGGTTTGCTCGGCGCGCTGCTGACCGGGTCGGCGGCGGCGCAGGACGCCGGCTACGAAGCCAAGCTCGCCCAATACCTGCAGGCGCGTGAAGCCTACAATATCGAGGCCAGCGCCTATTGGGATGCCGTCAGCGACAAGCGCCGCACGCGCAACGCCAAGCGCCGCGAGCACCAGGCGATAGTCGCTGCGGATTACGTTCTCACCCAGCCGCCGGTCTATTCGGGCCCGCCGCGGCCAATCAATCCGGCCGGGCCGATGCCGGCCGAGCCCAAGTCGCCGGAAATTCCCGTCATAACCGACTTCCTCAAGGCTGCGGCCAACGAATTCAGTTTCGTGCCCGACCGGCCGGGCGAACTCGAATTCAAGCGCGCCTACGCCAAGGCGGCGCTGCGCGGCGGCTTGACCCGCGATCAAATCATCGGCGTCTACGCCTTCGAAACCGGCGGCAACGGCACCTATGACATGCAGTCCGGCGTGTCGTCACGGCCGGGTTCGCGCGCGATCTCGCCGGCGATCGGCTACAACCAGTTGCTCTCGACCAACACGGTTTCGCTCATCGCCGAACACGGCGCCGGACTGCTCGCCAGTTTGCGCCAGCAGGCCGCGGGCCTGAACGGCGAGGCAAGGCAAAAAATGGAACGCAAGATCGAAGCGTTCAAGCGCATGCTGGCGGTCGCCCGGGCACTGCCGCACCGCTGGAGCGACTACGATACCTTTGCCAAGACGACGCCGGCCGGATGGGGCATCCACGCCGCCGTGCTTGACCGCGACATCGGCCCGCTGCTGCAGGTGCAGAAGCTTGCAGACTCGGTGCGCTTTGCCCGCGCCAAGGGTTATACCGCGCCGCTCACCGCCGCCGAACTGGAATTGATGAACCTGACCGGCGACGGCAACGGCATCGACATGGTGACGATGCCGCAGACGCTGCGGGCACGCGTGCCAACGGCAAATTTTTTCCAGCAGCAGGGCTACGAGCGCAATCCGGTGGCGCAGCGCACCGGCGTGGTGGCGGCGCTCATTGCCTCGATCGAGGACAAGATGACGAGCGCCGCAAAATCGCAGGGCGCCAGGGATCTCGCGGCGGCGTTTTAGGCACGGCCACGGCGTCTAGTGGATCACCACCGACGGCAGCCACAGCGACAGCCATGGAACGTACGTGACCAGCATCAGCACGACGAACATCACGCCGTAGAACGGCCAGATCGTGCGCATGACTTGCTCGATCGTCACTTTTCCCACCGCGCAGCCGACGAACAAGATGGCCCCGACCGGCGGGTGACATAAGCCAATGCCGAGATTGAGCATCATGATCATGCCGAAATGCACCGGATCGACACCGAAATTGATCATCACCGGCAACAGAATCGGCGTGCAGATCAGGATCGAGGGCGCCATATCGACGAGACATCCGAGAACCAGCAGCAGGATGTTGACGAGGAACAGAATGACGTACTTGTTGCCTGAAATCGTCAGGAAGAACGCCGTGATCTTCGCCGGCATCTGGGTCAGCGCCATCACGTAGCCGACGCTCGAGGCGCAGGCGATCAGCGTCATCACCATGGCGACCGTGCGCAAGGTCCGATGCACGAGTTTCGGCAGATCGCGCCATTTGTAGTCGCGGTAGATGAACATGGTGACGAAGAACGCCCACACGCATGCCACCGCTCCCGCCTCGATCGCGGTGAATATGCCGCCAAGAATACCGCCGAGGATGATCACCAGCGTGATCAGGCCCCAGCCGGCTTCGATGCTGATCTTGACGGCGTCGCGCATCGGCACCGACGTTCCCCGCGGATGCCCCTCGCGGTAGGCGATGACGAGGCAAAGCATGACGATCGAAAACCCGAGCAGCAGGCCAGGCAATACACCGGCGATAAACAGGCTGATGATGGAAATGCTGCCGCCGGTCGCCAGCGAATAGATGATGGCGTTGTGACTCGGCGGCACCAGCAGCGCCTGCACCGAGCCGGTGATCGTCACGTTGGTCGCATAGACCCGCGGATATCCGCTCCGTTCCATTTGCGGGATCATCACCGAACCGATCGCGGACACGTCGGCGACGGACGAGCCCGATATCCCGCTGAGTAGCGTCGTTGCCAACACGTTGACCACCGAGAGCCCCCCGCGAACGCGGGTGAAGCCCACGAGCACGTCGGCGAAGGCCACCATGCGCCGCGCCATGCCGCCTTCCGCCATGATGGCGCCCGCAAGCACGAAGAACGGGATGGTCAGCATGGCAACCTTGCTGACGCCGTTGGAGATTTGCAGCATTACCGCCTCGAGCGGAATGCCGATCCATAATGCGGCGCTGATCGCCGCCAGCCCGAGCGAATAGGCGATCGGCACGCCGATCAGGAAGCAGAAGAACATCGTGACCAGAAGGACGGCGATATCCATCGTTGTTGCCTCAGAGTGCTTCCGGGTGCTCGGGCACCGGATGTTCGTGGAACTCTTCGGCCGGGGCACCGAGAAAGATGCGCTCGATGACGAAAAGGAAGAGCGCCGCGCCGCCGAGGGGAATTGGCAGATAAGTCACGCCGACCGACAATTCCGGGAACTCGTCGATCGAGTTGAGCCAGGTGGCCTGGACCAGCTTGACGCCGTAGATCACCATGAACAGCGACATCGCGCCGACCAGCAGTTCGACGAGAAGGTCGACCCAATGGCGCAGCCGCGGCGGCAGCATGGCCGCGAAAAACGAAACGTTCATGTGAAGTTGCGCCCGGTAGCACGCCGCCGTGCCGATGAACGTGAGCACGATGGTCAGAAGAACCGCCGTCCGTTCCGGCCAGGAGGCCGAACTGTTGAGCACGTAGCGCGTAAATACCGCCCATGGGATGACCGCGGAAATCAGCACCAGCGCGGTGCCCGCGATCCACACGCAGACGAGGTACAGCGCATCCATTGCTCGCCGGTACAACGCCGTCATCGTTCCCCCCAGCCCGAATGCGTCAGCGAGATTGTTCTGGGTCGCAAACACACTCGCGCCACGCTTCTCCGTTCGCCAAGTCGGACAAGCGTGGCGCAAATGTCGCCGGTTATTTTACCGCCTGGATGCGCTTGATCATGTCGGCGTATTTGGGGCCATACTTGTCCCAAACAGGCTTCACCGCGTCCTGGAAGGCCTTCTTGTCGGCAGCCGAAACCTGGGTGATGGTGATGCCGGCGGCCTTGGCCTTGTCCATCGCCTGTTTCTCGTAGACGTCCCAGAGCTTGCGCTCTTCGAGCTGGGCTTCGCGGGCGAACTTCTTCACATCGGCCTGCTCGTCCTTCGACAGCGAGTCGAAGATCTTCTTCGACATGACGACCATTTCCGGCACGATCAGATGCTCGTCGACGGTGTAGAACTTCGCCACCTGGAAGTGGTTGTCGAACACGAAGCTCGGCGGATTGTTCTCGGCGCCGTCGACCACACCGGTCTGCAGCGACGTGAACACCTGGTCGTAGCCCATGGGCACGCCATTGGCGCCCATCGAGTTCGCCATGTCGACGAACATCGGATTTCCCATGACGCGGATCTTCATGCCCTTGAGGTCGGCGATGGTCTTGATCGGCTTCTTGGTGTCGTAGAAGTTGCGCGCGCCGGCATCCATCCAGCACAGGCCGACAAGGCCTTTGCCGCTGTTGGTGACCTTGTCGAGCAATTCCTGGCCGATCTGACCATCGATGACGTGCTGCATGTGCTCGGTGTTGCGGAACACGTAAGGCAGATTGAACACGTTGAGATCGTCGACCACCGGGCCGAGCGCGCCGACCGAGACGCGGGCGAAGGCGATGGCCCCGACCTGCGCCTGTTCGATCGCCTCCTTCTCGCCACCGAGTTGCATCGAGGGATACATGGCGATCGAAAGTCTGCCCTTGGTCGCGGCGGACAGTTTCTTGCCCATGTTTTCGACGGCGGCGACTGTCGGATAGCCTTCCGGATGCACGTCCGAGGCCTTGAGGACAAGCTTGTCCTGCGCCACGGCGGCGCCGGGCGCGAAAGCGGTCGCAGCGGCGATGAGGCCGGCGGCGATTGTTGCGGTCAGGTGTTTCATGTCGAATTATTCCTCCCAAGGTTTTGGTTTATGTCGGCACAGTTGGACGTCTTCCAAACGCGGCCGATTGATCTTCGGCCTGCGCTTATGTTAGTCATCATGTCATATGATGACCTCATGCCGGGGCCGGGTGTCAAGCCGTTGAACAAGCGCTCGTCAAAAAATCTTGCGCTGTTGCGCCCGCTCGATGCCCCGCGGGGGCTGACCGGGCAGCTGGTAGCAAGGCTCACCGCCGATATCGTCAGCGGCAAGCTGCTGCCCGGCTCGCAGCTCCCGACCGAGCAGGAAATGATCGCTGCGACGGGGGTTAGCCGCACCGTGGTACGCGAGGCCGTGGCGGCGCTCAAGGCCGACCGGCTGGTGGTCACGCGACAGGGCGTCGGCGCCTTTGTCGCCGATCACGTGCGGCGGCCGTTCCGGGTCGAGTTCGACGAACATTCGCCGCTGCGCGAGGTGCTCAACGTCATGGAACTGCGCACCGGCGTCGAGATCGAGGCCGCCGGGCTTGCCGCCGCGCGGGCGACGCCCGCGCAAGCGAAAAAAATCGCCGACCGCTACGCCGCAATCCAGACGGCGATCGACCGCGGCAATCACGCCGTCGACCAGGACTTCGCCTTCCACTGCGAGATCGCCGACGCCACCGGCAATCCGCAGTTCCGGCGTTTTCTCGAATATCTCGGCCGGTTCGTCATCCCGCGACGCACGGTCTGGGGCCGTTCGCCGCCGGCGACACGGAAAAACCAGCTCGACCTGTTCCAGCAGGAGCACGCGCAGATCCTGGCCGCCATCCGTGACTGTGCTGTCGACGCGGCTCGCGACGCCATGCAGCGCCACCTCAGCAACAGCCGCGCCCGCTATGAAAAACTCGCAGCCGAGCTCGGGATCAAGTAGCGTTCGCGGCAAGCGGCAAGGCAAACAACAAGAGACAACGATGAAAAATATTCTCGTTACCGGCGCCGCCGGCGGCATCGGCACGTCCCTGCGCAAACTGCTCAAGGGCGCCTACCCGGGCATCCGCTGGAGCGACATCCGCAAGCCCGACAATCTCGCGGCGGACGAAACTTTCATGGCCGCCGACCTTGCCAAGATGGCCGACGTGGAAAAGATCGTCGCCGGCGTCGATGGCATCGTGCATCTTGGCGGCTATTCAATCGAAGGTCCGTGGGACACGATCCTCAACGCCAACATCGTCGGTTGCTACAACGTCTTCGAGGCGGCCTACCGCGCCGGCGTCAAGCGCGTTGTCTTTGCCTCCTCCAATCACGCGGTCGGCTTTTATCCCCGCGAGAAGAAAATCGGCGTCGATGTGACGGTGCATCCGGACAGTCGCTACGGCATCAGCAAGGCTTTCGGCGAGGCAGTCGGCGCTTTCTATGCCGACAAGCATGGCTTGGGCGTAACCTGCCTGCGCATCGGCAATTTCGGCGATGTGCCGCTCGACAAGCGGCGGCTCGCGATCTGGCTCAAGCCGGAGGATCTGGTCCAGCTCATTCGCATTGGGCTCGAACATCCCGATATCCGCTTTGAGATTTTCTACGGCGCCTCCGACAACGCCGCGTCCTGGTGGGATAACAGCAACGCCAGGCGCTTCGGCTACAAGCCGCAGGGCCAGGCCGAGACCTACCGCGAGCGGGCCATGGCCGCCCAGGCCAAGATCCCTCCCGACCCGATCGGTGATCGCTTCCAGGGCGGGCCGTTCTGCAGCAACGAATACGACGCCGACAGGCGCGGTTAGAGCGGATACGCTGCGCCTGATCGGGGCGTTGCATGCATCATAGCGTAGGCGTGCTGATGGCGCTTGTGTCGAGTTGCCTCGGCGGCTCGGCGGCGGCGGTTACGCGCTATCTCGTCGGCAGTGCCGACGCGGTGACGCTCGCGATTCTGCGCTGGGGCATAGGCTTCCTCTGCGTCCTGCCGGTGGCGGTTCTGCTGCGGGTGAAATGGCCCGCCCGTGCCGACTGGCCGGCGGTGGCAACGCTTGGCGTCTGCTTCTTTGGCCTGTTTTTCGTGCTCTACAATACCGCGCTGGCCTATACGACGGCGGCGCGCGCAAGTCTCGCGCTGTCGACGCTGCCGGTGCAGACCATGCTGGTCGGCGCCCTGCTCGGCATCGAGCCGCTGAGCCTGCGCAAGTCGCTCGGCGTCGCGATCGCCATGCTCGGGGTACTCGTGGCGCTTGCCTCAGGGCTCTCAGCGGCGCCGGCCGGCGCCTGGCGGGGTGAATTGATCATGGTCGGCGCGGTGCTGTGCATGGCCTTCTACAATGTGTGGTCGCGCCGCTTTATCGAGCGGGCGAGCGCGCTTGGGTTCCTCTGCGTCGGCATGGGGGCCGGCGCCGCGGCGCTGATCCTGGTCGGGGCGATCACCGGCCGCATGGCCGTGCTGGCGAACTTTGACACCGCGCAATGGATCGCCGGCGTCTATCTCGGTGTCGGTGGCGGCGCGCTGGCCTTCATCCTGTGGGTGCTCGCGCTGCAACGCACCACGCCGACGCTGGTGGCGAATACCATGACCGTCAACCCGATCGCCGCCGGGCTTCTGGCCGCGCAGCTGGTGGGTGAGCCGGTGACGCTCAACCTGGTCGGCGGCCTGGTCGCAGTGTTTGCCGGCATCTTCATCGCCACCACCGGCCTGCGGCCGCGGCAAAACCGCGCGGTGTGACGAGGCGCCGTCCTCCTGTTAGGCTCGGCAAAGTTCTCAAGGCCGGAACCTCGCGTGTCGAACAAGCGTCAACAAGCCGACCAGACCGTGATCGTACCGGCGGACCTTTCCGGCTATCAACTGCTGTCCGACGCCCGCCTCAATAAAGGCACCGCCTTTACCGACGAGGAGCGCGACGCGTTCGGTCTGCACGGCCTGTTGCCGCCGACGGTCATGAATATCAAGGATCAGGTTGGCCGCCGCCTGCAGGCGTTTCGCGAGTTCTCCACCGATCTCGAGCGCTACGCCTTCCTCCGCGACCTTCAGGATACCAACGAAACGCTGTTCTATGCGCTGCTCGGACAGAACATCGAGGAGCTGCTGCCGGTCGTCTATACGCCGACGGTCGGCGCCGGCTGCGCGTCGTTCAGCCGGCTGTTCCGCAAGCCGCGCGGGCTGTTCCTGAGCTTCCCGCATCGCGATTCGATCCGGCAGATCCTCGGCAACCCGCAGTTCGACAAGACCGAAGTCATTGTCGTCACCGACGGCGAGCGAATCCTCGGCCTCGGCGACCAGGGCGCCGGCGGCATGGGCATTCCGATCGGCAAGCTCGCGCTTTATTCGGCCTGCGGCGGCATCGATCCGGCGACGGCGCTGCCCGTGCTGCTCGATGTTGGAACCGACAACCCCGCAAATCTCAACGATCCGCTTTATGTAGGCTGGCGCCATGCGCGCATACGCGGGGCCGATTACGACGATTTTGTCGAGGAGTTCATCGCCGTGGTCAACGAGCGCTGGCCGCATGTCCTGTTGCAATGGGAGGACTTCGCCAAGGCCAACGCGACCCGCCTGCTCGAGCGCTATCGCGACCGGCTTTGTACTTTCAACGACGACATCCAGGGCACCGCGGCGGTGGCGACCGGCACGCTGCTCGCGGCGGTCAACATCACCGGCGTACCGCTGACCGAGCAGCGCATCGCCATTCTCGGCGCAGGCTCCGCCGGCAGTGGCATTGCCCAGTTGCTTTTCTCGGCCATGGTCGACGCCGGGCTCGACGCCAAGACCGCGGCGCGACGTTTCTATCTGGTCGACCGCGACGGCCTGCTGATCGAGGGCATGGATGGCATCGCTCCGTTCCAGCAGCGCTTCGTGCAGCCGCGCGACGCCGTCGCCCCCTGGGCAGTCGGCCGCAAGGACCGCATCTCGCTCCTCGACGTCGTCTTCAACGCCAAGCCGACGGCGCTGATCGGCGTTTCCGGTCAGGCCCGCGCCTTCAACGAATCCGTGGTGCGCGCGATGGCGCGGCACAACCAGCGGCCGATCATATTTCCGTTGTCCAACCCCGTGTCCTGCGCGGAAGCGGCACCGGCCGACATCGATCGCTGGAGTGAAGGCCGCGCCATCATCGGCGCCGGCAGTCCCTTCCCGCCCCTCAAGCGTAATGGGCGGCCAACGAGCGTCGACCAGACCAACAATTCCTATATTTTCCCCGGCGTCGGCCTCGGCACCATCGCCACGCAAGCCCGCCGCATCACCGACACCATGTTCATGGCCGCCGCCAAGGCACTGGCCGGGCTGTCGCCGGCGATGACCGACGCAACCGCTAATCTGCTGCCACCGGTGACCGCGCTGCAGGAAACGGCGATTGCGGTCGCCATCGCCGTCGGGCAACAGGCGGTCAGCGAGGGCCTAACCTCCGGCGTCACTGCCTCCGGCGTCACTGCCGCCGACGTAGAAGACGCGGTCCGCGCCAAGATGTGGACGCCGCGCTACCGGCCCTACCGCCGGGCCGGAGCCAACACATAAACCGGGATCGGGAAACGCTAGGCCGTTGCGCTGCCGGAAGAGAAACGCAAGGTGGCGATGCGGTCGAGCTCGGTCTGCTCGCGGGCGTTCTGCTCGGCCTTCTCGCGGGCGTGGTCGCGCTCATCGAGCATCTCGACTTTCTTTAATTCCTCGAAGGCCTCGCCAAGGCTCGCTTTGGCGTCGTCGAGCTGGGCTTTTAGCTCGTCGGCCGAGCGTTTGAGGTTTTCGCGCCGGCCGATTGCCGCCTTGGCATAGGTCGGATAGGCAAAATGCGCGGGATCGTGGATCCCGGCGCGGTCCTGCTCGGTCTTGATCTCGCGGTCGAGGTCGCCAGCAATGCGATCGAATTCGGCGATCATGGTCTCGATCTGGGCGACCTTGCGCCGTTTCTCGTCGACCTGGAATTTCTTCAGGCGGATCAGCGTTTCGCGTGACTTCATCGACTAGATACTCCCCGAAGCCCCGAATAACGCCCGCAACCGGAAACCCCGTGCGGACGCCCCGGACCGTTCAAGCCGCGGGGACTGTGGCCCAATAACGTTAGTTTTCGGTTTCCATGCAAAGGCGGATTGCGGCGAGGTGGATTCAATTCGCGATCAGTCGGCCCCCAAACCGGCCAGGATCCGCTCCAGCTCCTTATAGCCGTCTGCCATACTCGTTGACTCTTCCTTAAGCTGGGCGAGGAAGTCCTCCAGCGGCTTGTGCAGGGCGATCGCTTCATCAACTTCGGCGCTTGAACCGGCCCGGTAGGCTCCAAGGCGGATCAGTTCCTCCATGTCCGCGTAGGTCGCCATCACCTGCCGTGCCTGGTTGATCGCCGGCAGGTAAGCCGGATCGGCGGCGCGGGGCATGGTGCGCGAGATCGATTTGAGGATGTTGATCGCCGGATAGCGCCCGCGTTCGGCGATCGCCCGTTCCATGACGATATGCCCGTCGAGGATGCCGCGCACGGCGTCGGCGACCGGCTCGTTGTGGTCGTCGCCGTCCACCAGCACGCTGAAAATGCCGGTAATGGTGCCCGCCTGCGTCCCCGGCCCGGCCCGCTCCAGGAGCCGCGGAAGTTCGGTGAACACGGTCGGCGTATAACCCTTGGTGGTCGGCGGCTCGCCGGCGGACAGCCCGATCTCGCGCTGGGCCATGGCAAAGCGCGTTACCGAGTCCATCAGCACCAGCACGTCCTTGTCGAGGTCGCGGAAATATTCGGCGATGGCGAGCGTCAGATACGCCGCCTGGCGGCGCATCAGCGCCGGCTCGTCCGAGGTCGATACCACCACCACCGAACGCGCCAGACCCGTCGGGCCGAGGTCGTCCTGCAAAAATTCCTGCACTTCGCGGCCGCGTTCGCCGACCAGGCCGATGACCGAGACGTCGGCGGCGACGTTGCGCGCCAGCATCGACAGGAGCACCGATTTGCCGACGCCGGAACCGGAGAAGATGCCCATGCGCTGGCCGCGGCAGACGGTGAGGAACGTGTTGAGCGCGCGCACACCGAGGTCGAGCGGCGCACCGACCCGCATGCGGGCGTGCGCCGGCGGCGGCGAGGAACGGAATGGATAAGGCGCCGGCCCCGCCGGCAGGGCCCCCAGCCCGTCGATCGGCTCGCCCATGGCGTTGATGACGCGGCCGAGCCAGCGTTCGGACGGGCGAACGGCGCTTGCCGCTGAGGTGACCACCGCCCGGCAACCGCGGCGCACCCCCTCGAGCGCGGCAAAGGGCATGGCCAGGGCATGGCCGCCGTGGAATCCGACCACCTCACAGGGGATCGCCCGCGCGGCGGCCGTTTCGATGGTCAGCCGCGCGCCAACCGACATCGACTGGATCGGGCCGGCAATCTCCACCATCAGCCCACGCACGCCGACGACGCGGCCGTAGATCTCGACGCCGTCGAGGTCGGCGATCTGCTCAGCCAAAGCCTTCATGATTTGGCCTTCACGGCGCGACCCGCGCCCCAGACCGAGGCGCGCCGTAAACCCGCCCTTAGGCTTACCGGCTTAAGCGCGGCATTAACCCGGTGTTTACCCGCGTCGTTAATCATTGGGTCATCGTCCGTGGGACTACGCGCTTTTCGAATCGCAGAAGGCGGCACGAAGGGCGAATCGGCAGAGTCGGTTAGGCCCGACTCTTAAACTGGAGCTTGAAACCGGTCGTGGCCAAAAAACCACTCTCTGGCAACATCTTACCCCGATTCGGGGCGATCTGCCTACGTCGCGCTTGCGCGGGAGAATCAGGTTTTGTTAACCATGCGCGGATAGTGTCGAATCGGTTTGTCCCAGAAGCGTTTTTCAAACTCGCCGCATTTAGCGGCGCTGACCTGAAGCCCGGAAGCGGCGAGAAGGGGACTTAAATGCGCGTTCTACTCATTGAAGACGACGGCGCGACCGCACAATCCATCGAGCTGATGCTCAAATCCGAGAGTTTCAACGTCTACACCACCGATCTCGGTGAGGAAGGCGTCGATCTCGGCAAGCTCTACGACTACGACATCATCCTGCTCGACCTGAACCTGCCCGACATGTCGGGATTCGAGGTCCTGCGCTCCTTGCGCGTGTCCAAGGTGAAAACGCCGATCCTGATCCTGTCCGGCCTGGCCGGCATCGAGGACAAGGTCCGCGGCCTCGGCTTCGGCGCCGACGACTACATGACCAAGCCGTTCCACAAGGACGAGCTGATCGCCCGTATCCACGCCATCGTGCGCCGTTCCAAGGGCCACGCCCAGTCGGTCATCAACACCGGCGACCTCGTCGTCAACCTCGACACCAAGACGGTGGAAGTCGGCGGCCAGCGCGTGCACCTGACGGGCAAGGAATACCAGATGCTCGAGCTGCTCTCGCTGCGCAAGGGCACCACGCTCACCAAGGAGATGTTCCTCAACCATCTCTATGGCGGCATGGACGAGCCGGAACTGAAAATCATCGACGTCTTCATCTGCAAGCTGCGCAAGAAGCTCGCCAATGCCTCGTCCGGCAAGAACTACATCGAGACGGTGTGGGGCCGCGGCTACGTGCTGCGCGAGCCGGTCGAGATGGAAGAGCGAATCCCGGCCTAGCGCGCCATTCTTTGGTTCTCTCCGCAAACTGCAAACCCCGCCGAAAACGGCGGGGTTTTTTTGTGGCCTGCCGTCGCCGCGGTCTGAAGACGCGCGCCGTCGCCCGTGTTCTTTGATCGGCCCCGGGCAGGCCGCCGTCTAATCCGCCTGTCCGCTCCGCCTCAAAAGGATGAGGGCGCGCAGGACGCCAGGGTCCAGGCGCACTCGAGTTTACGCGGAGTGCGCAAACCGGAATGCTCGGACCCGCGGACCTCGACGCCTCGCGACAATCGAGGCCTGTCGAAATCCGCCCTCCTCCGCGCGTTGGCGCTTCGGAGGGTTAACCGCAAGTCCGCCGGTCCCCCGGCGTCCCGCGCGCGATGTTTGAGGCTTGCTCCGCGCCGACCCCGGTGGGCAGACCATTTTTACCCACCGCTTGTGACCCCCTGCCGGGGAGCCGGGCCTTCACGGCTTGGACCGCCGGGCCGCTTCGTCGCATCTCCAGCGAAGCGTCATTCCCGGCCACCGCTCCCCGCCCCGCATCTGAAGATGCTGTACAGACACCCCTCATTGGGGCGGGATGGGAATATAGTCTCCTATAATAGGAATAAAGTCAAGAGGGCTGCCGCATCAGACGCGTCGTATCTTTCAGGAGATTGCGCATCATGATCCAACGCCGGTTGCCAATCAGGTCCAATAACGTCTTTTGGGCGCCGTCCCAAAGGGGCGTCGCACCGGCGAGCAGCTTTGCGCCCTTCCCTGTCAGCGAGACGATCCGCGTTCGCTTGTCGCTACCGGCACGACTGCCGACGAGACCATCCCGCTCCAGTGGCGCAAGCGCCCGCGTGATGCTGGTCCGATCCATGACCATGTAGCGGCCGAGGGTGGACACCGAAATCTGCGGCGTGCCTTCGATGACGCGCAGCAGCGAATATTGGGTGATGTTCAAGCCCAGCGGCCGCAGGCAATCGTCGTACAAACGCGACACTGCGCGGGTCGTCTTTCTCAGATCAAAACAGGCACATCGCGCCAACAGGTCTGCGTGCGTCGTTGTCTGCCCCATAAGTCTAATCCGCTCCCGCAAGGGTTCAATTTGACATCGACTCCGCACCGGGTGTGTACTCGCCAAAAATACGTGCGTACACACTTAATGCAAATCAGGGAGTAGCACCATGCCAGCACCGAAGAAACCAGCTATCGTATTCGCTCACGGGCTCTGGGCCGATGGCTCCTGCTTTCAGAAGCTGATCCCGACGCTGCAAGCGGAGGGGCATGAGGTGATGTGCTCCCAGCACGGCCTGAACTCCCTGAAAAGCGACGTGGATTGCGTGCAACGCTGCTTCGGCCGGGTCAGCAGTCCTGTGGTCCTCGTCGGCCACTCTTACGGCGGCACCCTGATCACGCACGCGGGTGTCGATGAGCGGGTTGCCGCCCTCGTTTACATCGCCGCGCTCGCGCCCGACGAGACCGAGACTTCGCAAAGCCAGCAGCAAAAGTTTCCCGTCACGGATGTCTTCTCGCACATCGAGGTCGCCGACGGGCGCATCTGGCTAAAGGCTGACGGCGTCAAATACTTCGCGGGCGATCTGCCCGAGGCGGAGCAGAAGGTGGTCTGGGCGACCCAAGCCGCTCCCGTGCCCGACCTGTTCACGCAAAAGGTCGATGGTATCGCCTGGCGGTCGAAGCCGAACTGGTACATCGTGGCCGGCGAAGATCGCACCGTTCACCCCGACCTGGAACGTTCCGCGGCGAAGCGCATGGGCGCCACGACCGTCGAACTGCGCTCCAGTCACGTCCCGATGCTTTCGCAACCGCAGGCCGTGCTCGACGTGATCCGCAAGGCCGCAAGCGCCGTCCAGAAATCAAAGGCAGCGTAGGCACGTCTCGAAACAAAAACCCCGCCTCGCGGCGGGGTTTTGCATTCCGGTGACGGCACGCCTAAGGCTTACCCCACATCCGTCGAGTGGATGCGCGTCTCGACGGCGCCACCCTTGACGCGGCGGCTGGTGAGCTTGTTGAGCGCGCCGAGATAGGCCTTGGCCGAGGCCACCAGCGTGTCCGGATCGGCGCCCTTGGCGGTGACCGCCCGCCCCTGCTCGGACAGCCGCACCGACACCTCCGCCTGCGCGTCGGTGCCTTCGGTCACCGCGTGCACCTGATAGAGTTCGAGCTTGGCCTCGTGCGGAACCAGCGCGTGGATGGCGTTGAAGATCGCGTCCACCGGGCCGTTGCCGGTCGATTGCGTGGTCATGTGCTTGCCGTCGATGTCGAGCGAGAGCGTCGCCGACTGCGGTCCCATGGTGCCGGCGATCACCGTCATCGAGATGATCTTGATGCGGTCGTGCGCCGTGGCGATTTCCTCGTCCACCAGCGCCTCGAGGTCCTCGTCGTAGATCTGCTTCTTCTTGTCGGCGAGCGCCTTGAAGCGGACGAAGGCGTCTTCCACCTGGTTGTCGCCCAGGTGATAGCCGAGCTCTTCGAGCTTGTGCACGAAGGCATGGCGCCCCGAGTGCTTGCCCATCACCAGCGAGGTCTGTTTCACGCCGACGGACTCCGGCGTCATGATCTCGTAGGTCTGGGTATGCTTGAGCATGCCGTCCTGGTGGATGCCGCTCTCGTGGGCAAAGGCGTTACGCCCGACGATCGCCTTGTTGTACTGCACCGGGAAGGAGGTCACCGCCGACACGAGCTTCGATGCACGCGTCAACATCGTGGCGTCGATGCCGGTCCAGTAAGGCAGCACGTCGTTGCGCGTGCGCATCGCCATCACGACTTCTTCCAACGCCGTATTGCCGGCGCGTTCGCCGATGCCGTTGACGCAGCATTCGATCTGCCGCGCGCCGCCCTCGACGCCGGCGAGCGAATTGGCCACCGCCATGCCGAGATCGTCATGACAATGCACCGAGAACCGCGCCTGGTCGGAATTGGGCACGCGCTCGCGCACCATCTCGAACAGGCGGCGATATTCCTCCGGCACCGTGTAGCCGACGGTGTCGGGGATGTTGATCGTCGTGGCGCCGGCCTTGATCGCGGCTTCCACGCAGCGGCAGAGGAAATCGTGCTCGGTGCGGGTGCCGTCCTCGGCCGACCATTCGACGTCGTCGGTATGGCCGCGGGCGCGCGTCACTTGCGCGATCACCATCTCGTAGACCTCGTGCGGCTCCTTCTGCAGCTTGTATTTCATGTGCACCGGCGAGGTCGACAGGAAGGTGTGGATGCGCTTGCGCTTGGCCGGCCTGATCGCCTCGGCGCAGCGGTCGATGTCCTTCGGCGAGGCGCGCGAGAGCCCGCAGATCACCGAATTCTTCGAACGCTTGGCGATCTCGTTGACCGCGGCGAAGTCGCCGTCCGAGGCGATGGGAAAGCCCGCCTCGATGATGTCGACGCCCATGGTGTCGAGCAGTTCGGCGACTTCGAGCTTTTCTTCATGCGTCATGGTGGCGCCGGGGCACTGCTCGCCGTCGCGCAAGGTGGTGTCGAAGATGACGACGCGGTCCTTTTCGGACTGGGTCGGTGTGGTCATGGCCTAAATCCTTCTGATCGAATGCGCCGCTTTGGGCGCTGCAAGGGGTTACTCCGCGTCATCCCCCGAGTGCCCAGGCGTGAAACGCCCAGCCGGCCCTCAGGGGCGGGTAAGCAGCAGGAGCGTGCCCAGAATGAGGGAGGCCGCGGGTGCAGCTTTCGCCGCCCACTCGATCGCGCAGATGGTCTGCCGCGTCGTCATCGCCTCAACAACCTCACGTTCGCCGGCTAAGCTCGCGGATCAAGGTAAAATCCGGGTTAACCGCCCGCGGTTTCTAGCGGAAAGCGGCGGGACGAAGCAAGCACTTGATTAGGTCAGCAGGACTGTCCGATCCATGCCGGAAAGGATGCCGATGCAAAAGACTCTGACCCGCCGCACGTTCGAGGGACTGGCGCAATTCACGCTGGCCATGGCGGCGCTGATTTTTCTTCCCGCCTGGTCGCTTGCCTACTGGCAGGCCTGGCTGTTTCTCGCCGTGTTCTGCGGCGCCTGTGTCGCCAGCAGCATCTATTTCCTGGCGCGCGACCCGCAGCTGATCGAGCGGCGCATGCACGCCGGCCCGCGCGCCGAGACCGAGCCGATGCAGCGGCTGATCATGGCTATCGCGTCCATCGGCTTCGTCGGCATGGTCGTGCTGTCGGCGCTCGATCACCGCTTCGGCTGGTCGCAAATGCCGGACTGGGTCGCGATCGCCGGGAACGCGGGCGTGGGCTTGAGCTTTTTCCTCATCACGCTGGTGCTGCGGCAGAACAGCTACGCCGCCTCGACCATCCGCGTCGAGAGCGGACAGCCGGTGATATCGACCGGCGCCTACGGCGTGATCCGCCACCCGATGTATGCGGCGGCGCTGCCGATGTTTCTGTGCATGCCGCTCGCGCTCGGCTCGTATTGGGGCCTCGCCGTGTTTGCCGCCATCATGCCGGCGCTGATCTGGCGGCTGCTCGACGAGGAGCGATTTCTCAACGCCAATCTCCTCGGCTACGCCGACTATTGCCGGCGGGTGCGCTACCGCCTCGTTCCCGGCGTGTGGTGATCACTTCTCCGCCTTCAGCGCCTTGCGCACCGCTTCGAGTTCTTTCAGCGCCTTGCCTTCGACCTTGGGGAATTCGAGCTTGAGGCCATCGAGCGCGTCGACCAGCGCCGCCGCCACCACCAGCCGGGTAAACCACTTGTTGTCGGCCGGAACCACGAACCACGGCGCCGCATCCGTGCTGGTGTGCTCGATCATGTCGGCATAGGCGTCCATGTACTTGTCCCACAGCTTGCGCTCGGCGACGTCACCCATGGAAAATTTCCAGCGCTTGGCCGGCTCCTCGATGCGATCGAGAAAGCGCTTGCGCTGCTCGTCCTTGGAGACGTTGAGGAAGAATTTGAGGACCAGCGTGCCGTTTTCGGCGAGATGGCGCTCGAAGTCGCGGATTTCCTCGAAGCGGCGTTTCCAGAAATGCTTGCCGGTCATGTCCGCCGGCAGCCGCTCGTTGGCAAACAGCTCGGGGTGCACGCGCGCCACCAGAACTTCCTCGTAGTGGGAACGGTTGAAGATGCCGATCTTGCCGCGCGGCGGCAGCAGCCTGGCGGCGCGCCAGAGAAAATCGTGGTCGAGTTCTTCCTTGGTCGGCTGCTTGAAGGGATGCACGTCGACGCCCTGCGGGTTGACGCCGGTCATCACGTGCTCGACGATGCTGTCCTTGCCGGCGGCATCCATCGCCTGCAGCACGATCAGTACCGACCAGCGGCCGTCGGCGTAAAGCCGCTCCTGCAAATCCGATAACCGCTTGACGCCCTCTTCAAGCAGGATTTTGGCGTCGCTCTTGTCGATTGAGAGCCCCGCGCAGTCCGCCGGGTCGTGATCCGCCAGCTTGAACTTGTGCGGCTTGTCGATGCGGTAGTGCTGGGCGAGTTTCTCGAGCTTCATAAGCGTCACTCCACGACAGGGCGCCGCGCTTGGCAAGGTCAATCGCCTAGCGTCAGCGGTGCGTGAGAAAAGCGCGCACGAAGCCGCGCATGTTCGCATCGAAGTCGCCGGGCCCACGGGCGATGCGGATATCGGCCAGTTCGGGCTGCTTTTCCGCAGCCAGATGCGCCAGCGCCCGCTTGCGCAGTTCATCGGCCGTCTGCCGCGACCGGAACACCTTGATCAGCGCGATCAGCGCCCCGTCGACGACCATGGTCCAGCCCGGCTCCGCCTCGAACTCCTCGACGGAAAATCCGGTCTCTTCCCTGACTTCCCGGCGCACGCTGAAATCGAGATCGACCTTGCCGTCGATGATGTCGCTCGGATCGGGAGTGCCGCACGGAAAGTATATCTGTCCGGCATTGAGCGTGCGCGGCGACATCAACCCCAGCAGGAAGCCGCCGTCGGACCCGAGGATCGCAGCGGCGCCGAAGCAGTCGTGCACGCCGGCTTGCGGCCAGCCCCAACGCGCCCAGGCGGCGAAGCTCGCGTAATCGGTTTCCAGATACGTGCCGTGCAGCACGCCCGCTTCCAGACGCTGCCGGCACAGAAGCAGGACACGCCCGTTCCACAGGCTCGGCGTTTCGCGCTTGAGTTGGGCAAACAACGCATCGATCTCGGCGCGCTTTGCCTCGGCGAAGGCCCAGGGCGCCGGCGCAAACGACAATTCAAGCCGCTCGACCGGAAAGATGCGGACATCCGACATCACGCCTCGATCGTGCCTTCGCTCACGATGATCGCATCGCCGGCAATCGTCGCCGCCGTGAGCTTTCCCGCAGCCATCGTCAGCGTCAGTTCGATCAGGCTCGGCCGCCCCATTTCGTAGCCCTGCTCGATGCGCAACGCATGTTCGCCATCGGCGTAGCCGCCGCCGGCCGCCAACAGCCCGGCGAAAGCGGCGACCGCCGAGCCGGTCGCCGGATCTTCCGCGACCCCCATGCGCGGCGCAAACATGCGCGCGTGAAAATGACTGCCCACGTCCACGCTTTCCCTGCAGAAGACAAATGCCGAAGCCGTCCCGACGCCGCCGAACGCCTTGTCCCAATTGGCAAGGTCGGGCTTGCAGCGGCGGATCGGCTCAAGCCCGCGCAGCGGGGCCAGAGCGAATGGCACGCCGGCCGACCAGCCGGCGCTTACAAAATTATCGAACCCGATATCGCTCGCGGCAAGACCGAGCGCGGCGGCAACCGCCTCGCGGCTGCCCAGCTTGCCGTCCGGCTCCGGCAGTTTCGGGATGGCGAAGCGCGCATGACCGCGATCCTTGGCATCGGCGCTGACGTGGCACGGCACGGGGCCGGCCTTCTCCTCGAGCACGAAGTCGCTCCTGCCGCCGCCGTCCGTGCAGCCGAGCAGCACCGCGGTGCCGGCCGTCGGATGTCCGGCAAAAGGCAGTTCGCGCGCCGGGGTGAAAATGCGAAGGGCGGCGCGGTGCGAGGGATCGGCGGGCGGAAAGACGAACACTGTCTCCGACAGGTTGAATTCGCGGGCGATGGTCTGCATGTTGGCGGTGTCGAGGCCCGCCGGCTCGAGCACGACCGCCAGGGGATTCCCGGCAAAGCGCGACTGCGTGAACACATCGAGCGTGGCGAAGCGGCGGCGCATGATCGTCCCTGACCAAAGAGAAAGGCCTCATGGCAACAAACGCCATGAGGCCCGCGGAGAGCGAATAACAGCCTACTTCATGCCCGTCTTTTTCATCGCCGCGTCGACGAAGTCGTTGGTATAGGTCTTCGACAGGTCGATATTGGCCTTGGCCACGTCCGGCGAGGACTGGCTGAACACCGCGAGCACCGCGGCGGCACCCTTGGGGTCCATGCGGCCCGTTTCCGAATACATCGGCAGGGTGTTCTTGAGCGCCGCGACATAGAGTGCCTTGTCCTTGCCGACCATTTCCGGCGGCATCTTGTCGGCGATCTCCTCCGGCGTGTGGCTGTGAATCCACTTGAGCGTGGCGACGATGGCATTGGCCATGCCCTGAACTTCTTTCTGATGGCCGGCGATCCATTCGGCCTTGGTGTAGAGCGCGCCGCCCGGATATTCGCCGCCGAAAACGCTCAGCGTATCCTTCTGGCTGCGCGCATCGGCGAGGATCTTGAGATCGGCGTGGTTGTTATTGAGCACGGTCACCGCCGGATCGAGCATGATGGCAGCGTCAATCTGCCCCTGCTCCATGGCGGCGATTGCCGAGCCGCCAAGGCCGACGCCGATCACGGCGACCGAGTTCGGATCGACGCCGTTCTTGCTCAGCATGTACTTGAGGAAAAAGTCGGTGGAGGAGCCGGGCGCGCTGACGCCGACCTTCTTGTTGGCGAGATCCTTGATCGACGAAATCTCCGCCGTGTGCTTGGGCGACACCACCAGCGCAAAGCCGGGGAAGCGGTCATAGACCACGAAGGACTGCAGATGCTGGCCCTTGGCGGCGAGATTGACGCAGTGGTCGAAATAGCCGGAGACGACGTCGGCCGAGCCGCCGATTACGGCCTTGAGCGATTCCGAGCCGCCCTTGAAGTCGACGACCTCGACGTTGAGGCCAGCCTTTTCGAATTCGCCGAGCTGTTTGGCGAGGATGGTCGGCAGGTAGCAGAGACAGCCGCCGCCGCCGACGGCGAGCGTGATCTTGCTCTGCGCCAGCGCCATGCCTGACGTCAGCACCACCGCGGCGAGCGAGACGGCGAGACGGCGGGCGAATGATTTCACCATGGGGGTTCCTCCAGTTTCGTTTTTGGGGCTTTGCCTTGGGCCCTTTCCGGCGCGGACAATATGCCAGCGCCTCCGTGCTGACTAGGCCGCCACCGGTTGCGCGGCAATCATGCGGTTGCGCCCCTGACGCTTGGCCTCGTAGAGCCGCTGGTCGGCGGCTTTTATCAACTGCTGCGCCGTGTCCTCGCCCTGCCATAGCGTCGTCGCGACCCCGCCGCTGATGCTGACGTGGGGCCCGGCGGGCGAATGAGCGTGCGGAATCTTCAATTGCGTCACCGCCACGCGCGCGGCCTCGGCGACACGCATCGCGCCTTTGAGGCCGGTTTCCGGGAGGATGATGGCGAACTCCTCCCCGCCATAACGCGCCACGATATCGGCGGTGCGCTTGCTGCTGGACTGGATCGCCTCGGCGACCTGCTTGAGGATCCGGTCGCCGGCCTGATGGCCATAGTGGTCGTTGTAGGCCTTGAAGGCGTCGACGTCGCACAGCACCAGCGACACGGAACGATTGTGGCGCCGGGCGATCGAGACTTGCGTATCGAGATATGTGTCGAAGTAGCGCCGGTTGGCGACACCGGTGAGGCCGTCGTGCTGCGACAGCCGTTCCAGCAGCTTGTTCGCCTCGTTGAGTTCCTCGAGCGATTTTGCCAGTTGCTCGGTGCGCTCGTCGATCTGCCGCTCGTGCCGCGCATTGAGGTCTCTGATGCGCGCCATCGCTTCCTTGCGCACCAGGTCGGTGGCGTGCAGCGCCGTCGCCGTGCTGACCACGGCGGCGGCGGACATCGCAATGGCGATCAGCACCAACGACACGGCGGCGAACTGCGAACCGAACAGCCCGGCCGCCTCGCCGCGCACGGCGGCCATGCCGAGCACAAAGATCGCGGCCGGCACGGTAACGAGCAGCCGGCGGGCAATGGCGCCGCCGGCCGTGTCTCCCGCTGCGATACGCACAAAACCATGCGTTGAGTCCGCAGCCAGCGTCCCCAGCGCCAGCACGAACAGCGCCAGCGCCGCCTCCGGCGCTATCACCGCCGACAAGGCCTTCACGCCGTAGGCGTGGCCGACAATGCCGAGCATGGCGAGGGCAAGTGACGGCAACGCGAGCCACTGGCTGCATACGGCCACGCGCGGATCGCGCGACTTGAGGACGAACAGCGCGATACCGGCGAAGAAGATTCCGCATTCGGTGAGCGGCACGAAGCGCTGCGGCTTGAGCGAGCCAATGGCGACAATGTCGTCGGCCCCGACGAATTGGCTGATGCCGAGAAACGCCGAGAGATCCTGCGCCAGCGTGGCTCCGCCGAGCAACGCCGCAAGCGCGGCGAGGCCGTGCCCGAGCCGGAACGGCGGCGTCTCCGGCGCGAAGCGATGCAGCAGCCAGAGCGCGGCGCCGGCGGCGGCAAAGCCAAACCCGGTATTGGCGCGCATGGCCGCAAGCCCGGCCTGCGGGCCCGCGCGTGGCATTTCGTGAATCAACGCGAAGACGATTTCGGCAAGGCCGGTCGCCGCGACCAGAATAGCCGCACCTCGGATCGCCCAATCGAGGATCGATATGCCGTGCCTGATCAGAACCATTGAGCCGATATCGGTGAACCACGACGAGTCGGGCCGTCGCGACCGGGTCGACGCTACCGGCAATGTCTTAATTCATCGGCGAGGCACTGCGACAATTTAAAGCTTTGTCGAACCAGTCGCGCCGCTGAAAACAGGCGGCGACGGTATCCGAATGTGGAGCGCGTCGGGAAAACTACGTGCGCGTTTCGGCTGGCGGACGCCACACCAGCAGGCGCCGCTCGATGAGCGTCACGAAGATGTCAATGACGATGACAAAGCCCGCGAGCACGAACATGCCGGCGAAAACGCCGGCGACATCGAAGATGCCCTCCGCCTGCTGGATCAGGTAGCCGAGGCCTGCGGCGGAACCGAGATATTCGCCGACCACCGCGCCGACCACGGCAAAGCCGACCGAGGTGTGCAGTGAGGAAAACATCCACGACAGCGCCGAGGGCCAATAGACATGCCGCATCAGTTGTCGCTCGCTCATGCCGAGCATGCGCGCATTGGCGAGCACCGTCTGGCTCACCTCCTTGACGCCCTGATAGACATTGAAGAAGACGATGAAGAACACCAGCGTCACGCCGAGGGCAACTTTCGACCAGATGCCGAGGCCCAGCCACAGCGTGAAGATCGGCGCCAGCACCACGCGCGGCAGCGCGTTCGCCATCTTCACGTAAGGGTCGAACACCGCGGCGGTGCGCGGCTGGCGCGCGAACCAGAAGCCGACCAGCACGCCGCCGATCGAGCCGATGACGAAGGCAAGCACCGATTCGAGCAGCGTCACCCAGAGATGCTTCCAGATCACGCCGGTGGCGAACCAGGCGACGATCTGCGCAGCCACATCCACCGGGTTGGAGAAGAAGAACGGCGGCAGCCACACCTTGCCGAAAATCGGATAGGTGGTGAGCACGTACCAGGCGCCGACGGCGATCACGGCGACGAGTACCTGCAAAGCTGTGAGCTGCGCGCGCGGCATCACGCTCCCTCCGCCTGGGTGTAGCCCTTGATGACCTCGGCCTTGAGCACGTGCCAGATGTCGCGGTGCAGGGCATGGAAGGCGGGGTCGAGCTTGACCTCGGAAATATCGCGCGGCCGCGCCAGCGCCACGCGCCAGTCGCCGATGATGCGCGCGGCGGGGCCCGCCGACATGATGACGACGCGGTCGGACAGCGCGATCGCCTCTTCCAGATCGTGGGTGACGAACAGCACCGCCTTGCGGTCGGCGCTCCACAGATCGAGCAGCAGATTGCCCATGATCTGACGCGTCTGCGCGTCGAGCGGGCCGAACGGCTCGTCCATCAGCAGGATTTTCGGGTCGCGGATCAGCACTTGCGCGAGCCCCACCCGTTTGCGCTGGCCGCCGGAGAGCATGTGCGGGTAGCGGTCGCCGAAGGCGCCGAGGCCGACACTGGAAAGCCAGTCACCAGCGCGCTGGCGCGCCTCGCGCGCCGGAGTGCCGGCGGTCTCCAGACCGATGGCGACGTTCTCCAACGCGGTCTTCCACGGAAACAGCGCGTCGGCCTGAAACAGATAGCCGGCCTGGCGGTTAAGCCCGCCGAGGCCAACCCCGAAAATATCGACCGTGCCGGCCGCCGGCGCGATCAGCCCGGCGGCGATGTTGAGCAGCGTCGACTTGCCGCAGCCCGTCGGCCCGACAATGGCAACAAATTCGCCGTCAGCGACCGCGAGCGAAGTATCCCTCACCGCTGTGAACGTGCTGGCGCCGGCAAGGCGAAACGCCACATCGACGCCGGCGAGCGACACTGCGCTTGCCGTTGCCGTGCGATCCCGGTCCTGAACGAGGCTCCGCATGCGGGCGGCAACCTAAGGCCAATTCGCCCGCGACGGAAGCGCTTGGGTTTCGCCGCGCCGCCTCACGTGCCAAAGTCGCAGGCCATGATCGATCCCCGCCTCGCCGACGCCTTCGCACGGCTGCCCGATTATCTCGGCAGCCACGTGCTGGTGAGCATCACCGCGCTGGCCATCGGGCTCGGCGTCAGCCTGCCGCTGGCGATCTTGTCCGTCCGCCGGCCGGTACTGCGCGCGAGCCTGATGACGGCGGCGAGCATCGTGCAGACCATCCCCGGCCTCGCGCTGCTGACACTGTTCTATCCGCTGCTGCTGGCGCTCTCGGCGCTGTCGGTCGAGGCGTTCGGCAAGGGCTTTTCCGCGCTGGGATTCCTGCCGGCGGTTCTGGCGCTGGCGCTCTATTCGATGCTGCCGGTGCTGCGCAACACCGTGACCGGCCTCAACGGCGTCAGCCCCGGCCTGGTGGACGCGGCGCAGGCGCTGGGCTTGTCGCGCTGGCAGGCGTTGCGCTTCGTCGAATTGCCGGTCGCCATGCCGGTGATCATGGCCGGCGTGCGCACCGCGGCGGTGTGGGTGATCGGCACGGCGACACTGTCGACGCCGATCGGACAGACCAGCCTCGGCAATTACATCTTCGCCGGCCTGCAGACGCAGAACTGGGTGTTCGTGCTGTTCGGCTGCGTCGCCGCCGCCGTGCTCGCCCTGATCGTCGATCAGCTGCTGGCACTGATGGAACACGGCATCGCCGCGCACAGCCGCGGCAATGTTCTGGCCGGCGGCATCGGGCTCGTGCTGGTGGTGCTGGCCGCCTTGCTACCCGGCTTTGCCCGCACGCAAGGCACCTACGTGATCGCCGCCAAGCCGTTCACCGAGCAATACGTGCTGGCGGCGCTGATCGAGCAGCGGCTGGCCGCGCAAGGGCTGTCGACGCAGCGGCGCGACGGGCTCGGCTCGGCGGTGATCTTCAAGGCCTTGGCGGCAAACGAACTCGACGCCTATGTCGACTATTCCGGCACGCTCTGGGCCAACGAGATGCACCGCAACGACGTGAAGCCGCGCGCGGAGGTGCTCGCCGAAGTCTCGAAGTGGCTGGAGGAAACCTACGGCGTGCGCTCGCTCGGCTCGCTCGGTTTCGAGAACGCCTATGCGCTCGCCATGCCGCGCGCGCTCGCCGAAAAGCTCGGCGTCAAGAGCATCGGCGATCTCGTCGCGCACGCTGGCGAATTATCCATTGCCGCCGACTACGAGTTCTTCGAGCGTCCGGAATGGAAGGCGATCGTCGCCGCCTACGGGCTGCATTTCCGCCAGCAGCGCACCATGCAGTCGGACTTCATGTATCAGGCTGCCCACAACGGCGACGTCGACGTGATTTCCGCCTATTCGAGCGACGGCCGCATCGCCAAATTCGATCTCGTCGTGCTTGACGACCCCAAGCACGCGCTGCCGCCTTACGATGCGATGCTGCTGATCTCGCCGCGCCGGGGGCACGACGAAAAGCTCATCGCGGCGCTCAAGCCGCTGATCGGCGCCATCCCGGTGGAATTGATGCGCGAGGCGAACCTGCGCGCCTCGAACGGCGGCGCGCAGGGCTCGCCGCCGGACGTCGCAAAGTGGATGTGGCAGCAAATCGCGAAGTAAAATCGGCCTGATGGTGAGGAGCCGCCGAGGGCGGCGTCTCGAACCATGGGCCGCCCATCCTTCGAGACGCGCTCTTCGAGCGCTCCTCAGGATGAGGCGGAAAGCTTCAGTTCTTCGCCTTGTCCACCAGCGCGCGCTGCTTGATCCAGGGCATCATCTCGCGCAGCTTGGCGCCGACCTGCTCGATGCCGTGCTCGGCGAGTTTGGCGCGGGTCGCCTTGAACGAGGTCTGGTTGACCTTGTTCTCCAGCATCCAGTCGCGGGTGAAGCGGCCGGACTGGATGTCGCCCAGCACCTTCTTCATCTCAGCCTTCACCGCGGGCGTGACGACGCGCGGGCCGGAGATGTATTCGCCGTATTCGGCGGTGTTGGAGATCGAGTAGTTCATGTTGGCGATGCCGCCCTCGTAGATGAGGTCGACGATCAGCTTCACCTCGTGCACGCACTCGAAATAGGCCATCTCCGGCGCGTAGCCGGCTTCCACCAGCGTCTCGTAACCCGCCTTCATCAGCTCGACGAGGCCGCCGCAGAGCACGGTCTGCTCGCCGAACAGATCGGTCTCGCATTCTTCCTTGAACGTCGTCTCGATGATGCCGGCGCGGCCGCCGCCGATCGCCGAGGCATAGGAGAGGCCGAGGTCGTGGGCGTTGCCGGAGGCGTCCTGATGGATGGCGATGAGACACGGCACGCCGGCGCCGCGCTGATACTCCGAGCGCACGGTGTGCCCGGGACCTTTGGGGGCGACCATCAGCACGTCGATGCCCTTGCCCGGCTCGATGAGATTGAAATGCACGTTGAGGCCGTGCGCGAACATGATGGCGGCGCCGTCCTTGATGTTCTTGACGATATGATCGCGCCAGATGTCGCCCTGCAATTCGTCGGGCGTGAGCATCATCATCACGTCGGCCCATTTGGCGGCGTCGGCCACCTCCATGACCTTGAATTTTTCGGCTTCCGCCTTCTTCACGCCGGCCGACGTCTTGCGCAGCGCTACGACTACGTCCTTGACGCCGCTGTCGCGCAGATTGAGCGCGTGGGCGTGGCCCTGGCTGCCATAGCCGATGACGGCGACCTTTTTGCCCTTGATCAGGTTGAGATCGGCGTCGCGATCGTAATAAACACGCATGTTACCCTCGTTTAAGCCCCTTGAAATGTCGGCCCTGCTTCTAGGACGCCGGGGCCAAGGCCACAAGTCCCGGCGGTTTATCGTCACTCGGCTCCGGTTACGATGGGGACAATGCTCGCGACCAGCAGCAGCGCCATGGCCACGTTGAAGATGCGCGCATGCACGGGATCCTTGAGAAACCGGCGCAAGGCGACGCCGAACGCGGCCCAGGTCACCACCGACCCGGCGGTCGTCGCCGTGAACACCGCAAGCAGGATGAGGAAATCGACCATCCGGTTGTCCGGCCGCACGTAGATCGCGATCGCACTCAGCGCCACCACCAGCGCCTTGGGGTTGATCCACTGAAACAAGGCCGCCTGAAAAAGGGTCAGCGGCCGCGTCAGCGTTTTCTCGTCGTCGCTTGCCACGCTTGCCGTCGCCACCTTCCAGGCGAGCCAGAGCATATAGAGGCCGCACGCGGCCTTGAGCACGAGCAGCAGCGCCGGAACCGTAGTCACCAGCAGCCCCAGGCCGGTGGCGCAGACGGCGAGCACCACCATGAATCCGACCGTCACGCCGATCATGTGCGGGATCGTGCGCGCGAAGCCGAAATTCACGCCGCTGGCGGCGAGCATGATGTTGTTGGGTCCGGGAGTGAATGCCGTCACCGAGGCAAACACCGCCATCGCCAGAAGGACGTCGATCGGCATTATTTTTGCGGGCTGCTCATCCCCTCCGGCCCGCGCGCGATGGCGACGACGCCGGTGCGCGAGACCTCGATCAGGCCGAGCGGCAGCATCAGCGCGATGAACTGCTCGATCTTGCTCGACGCGCCGGTGAGCTCGAACACGAAGCTTTCGGTGGTGGCGTCGATCACCCGCGCACGGAAGGCGTCGGCAAGGCGCAGCGCTTCGACGCGGTGCTCGCCCTTGCCGCGCACCTTGACCATGGCGAGCTCGCGCTCGATCGAATTGCCGGCAAGCGTCATGTCGACGACGCGGTGCACCGGCACGAGACGGTCGAGCTGGTTCTTGATCTGCTCGATCACCATCGGCGTGCCCGTGGTCACCACGGTGATCAGCGACAGGTGCTTGGCGTGCTCGGTCTCCGAGACGGTGAGCGACTCGATATTGTAGCCGCGCCCGGCAAACAGGCCGATGACGCGCGCCAGAACACCCGGCTCGTTGTCGACCAGCACCGAGAGCGTGTGCGATTCCTGCTTCTGCGCCTTGGGCGCGGCGGGATAGTGGCTCGTGGTTGGGGCGTTCATCAGACCATCACCTTGCCTTGCTCGGTGATCGCCTCATCCAGCGTCTCCGCCGCATCGCCCAGGATCATCTCGTTGTGCGCGCGCCCCGACGGGATCATCGGGAAGCAGTTCTCCTTCGGATCGACCACGCAGTCGAACAGCACCGGCTTGTCCACGTCGATCATCTCGCGGATGGCATGGTCGAGATCGCCGGGCTTCTCGCAGCGGATGCCGTGGGCGTGATAGGCCTCGGCGAGCTTGACGAAATCCGGCAGCGCCTCCGAATAGCTCTCCGAATAGCGCCCGCCGTGCAGCAATTCCTGCCACTGCCGCACCATGCCCATGTACTGGTTGTTGAGGATGAAGATCTTGACCGGCAGCCGGTACTGCACCGCGGTCGAGATTTCCTGCATGGTCATCAGCACGCTGGCCTCGCCGGCGATGTCGATGACCAGCGATTTCGGGTGTGCAAGCTGGACGCCGACGGAGGCCGGCAGGCCGTAGCCCATGGTGCCGAGGCCGCCGGAGGTCATCCAGCGGTTCGGCTCCTGGAAGCGGTAGAACTGCGCCGCCCACATCTGGTGCTGGCCGACCTCGGTGGTGATGTAGGTGTCGCGGTCCTTGGTCAGCTCGAACAGCCGCTGGATCGCGTATTGCGGCTTGATCACCTCGTTGGAGGCGCGATAGGCGAGCGATTTGCGGCCGCGCCACTTGTCGATCTGCTTCCACCAGTCGCCCAGCGCCTTTTTGTCGGCGTGCTTGGCGCCGGTGCGCCACAGCCGCACCATGTCTTCCAGCACGTGCGCGCAGTCGCCGACGATTGGAATATCGACGTGGATGTTCTTGTTGATCGATGACGGATCGATGTCGACATGGATCTTCTTCGAGCCCGGTGAGAAGGCGTCGACCCGGCCGGTGATGCGGTCGTCGAAGCGCGCGCCGATGCAGATCATCACGTCGCAGTCGTGCATCGCCATGTTGGCTTCGAGCGTGCCGTGCATGCCGAGCATGCCCATCCATTGCGGATCGGCGGCGGGGAACGCACCGAGGCCCATCAGCGTCGAGGTGATGGGGAAGCCGGCGAGCTTGACCAGTTCGCGCAACAATTCGCTCGCGTGCTTGCCGGAATTGACCACGCCGCCGCCGGTGTAGAACAGCGGCCGCTTGGCGTGCGCCATCAATTCGACGGCGGCCTTGATCTTGTCGAGGTCGCCTTTGACCTTCGGCCGATAGCCGGTGTGGGCGAAATCCTTCGGCCTGGAATAGATGCCCTTGGCGAACTGGATATCCTTCGGGATGTCGACCACCACCGGGCCCGGGCGCCCGCTTGCGGCGATATGGAACGCCTCGTGCAGCACGCGCGGCAGATCCTCGATGCGCTTCACCAGATAATTATATTTGGTGCAGGGCCGGGTGATGCCGACGGTGTCGCATTCCTGGAAGGCGTCGTTGCCGATCAAGTGAGTGGGAACTTGTCCGGTGATGCACACGATCGGGATCGAATCCATCAGCGCGTCGGTGAGGCCTGTCACCGCATTGGTAGCGCCGGGACCGGAGGTGACGAGAACGCAGCCGACCTTGCCGGTCGAGCGCGCGTAACCTTCGGCGGCGTGCACCGCGCCCTGCTCGTGGCGCACCAGAATGTGCTGCACCTTGTCCTGCGCGAAGATGGCGTCGTAGATCGGCAGCACCGCGCCGCCCGGATAGCCGAACAGATGTTTCACGCCCTGGTCGGCAAGCGCCCGGATCACCATTTCGGCGCCACTCATTTCCTCGCTCATTGTCGTCGTCCTTGCTGTCTGTCGCTCGCGCAATAAAAAAGGCCCGCTAAGGGCCATGTCCGGACGCTTTCCTTGGTGAGCCGTTTCATGGCCACCGGGAGCGCGTCCAGACCTTTACCACCAGAGTAATAATATTGCGTGACATTGCTTCCGCCCGTACTTTCGTTGCGTGGTTTATAGGGGCGGTTTCCCCGGCGGTCAAGGATATTCGCCGACCGAAACCCTCAATAATCCGCGCAAACCCACTCGGTCTGCTGCAATCCTAGCGCCCGAGCCGCGCCGTGAGCAAGGTCGAGTTCGACGCCGAGTGCATGCGCCTGGCCGAACGGGCCGCGGTCATTGATGCGCACGGTGACGCTGCGGCCGTTGGCCGGGTTGGTCACGCGCACCTGCGTTCCGAACGGAAGCGAGCGATGCGCCGCCGTCATCCCGCCCGGATTGAATCTCTCCCCGCTCGCGGTCATTTGCCCGCCGCCGTAATTGCTCGCGGCCACTTCGCGCGATCCTCCGCATTGCCCGGTCGGGCGCACGTGTTGAAAGAACCAGCTAAAGCCCGCGGCATTCGCCGAGGTCGCGAGACCGAAAAATAAGGCCGCGCCGATAGCAGCGGTTGCGCAAGCAACTCGCACCACTGACGCGCGCGCGCGGAACCCGTGAATGGTCATGGTCACGAAAGACGCCTCTCGTTTTTGGGGGGAGACGCCCCGTAACCCGTTCGGGCGGCGCCGGTCAATACAAGGAGCGCAACCGGCCTATGCGAAAACGCTAGGCCTCGAATCCGGCCAGGGCCGACTCCGCCGGGACCCGGCGCCAATCCTTCATCTGGTTGCGGAACCAGGTGAGCTGCCGCTTGGCGTAACGGCGCGTGTCCATGATCGCGCCGGCGGCCGCTTCGTCGAGCGATATCTCGCCGTCGAGATGGCGAATGAGCCAGGGCACGCCATGCGCCTTCATTGCCGGCAATAGCGGATCGAGCTTGCGCGCCTTGAGCGCCCGCACCTCGTCCAGCGCGCCGGCCACAAGCATGGCGGCAAAGCGCTGCTCGATGCGCGCGACCAGTTGCTTGCGCTCGACGGTAAGAAAAATCCTGTCGGTGGAATCCGGGTCGACGAGCGCGGCCATGCCGTCCTTGTGCCAGTCGCTGAGCGAGCGCCCGGTCGCCTCGATCACCTCCAGCGCGCGGGCAATGCGCGAACGATCGTTCGGCATCAGCCGGTGCGCGGTTGCGCCGTCACGCTTGAGCAGTTCGGCGTAAAGCGCCGCGACGCCCTCGTTTTGCAGCCTGCCGCGCACGTAGTCGCGGGTTTCGCCCGGCACCGGCGGCACCGCCGAAAGTCCCTGCGTCAGCGCCTTGAAGTAAAGCCCGGTGCCGCCGACCAGGATCGGCACGCGGCCCTCCCTGCCGGCCTCGTCGAGCACCGCCGCGATATCGCGGCACCAGCGCCCGACCGAATAATTTTCGCCGGCATCGACATGGCCGTAGAGCCGGTGCGGCACGCGCGCCTCATCGGCCGGCGCGGGCCGCGCGGTGATCACGCGCAGGTCACGATAGACCTGCATCGAGTCGGCATTGACGATGACGCCGCCGAGTTTCTCGGCGAGCGCCAGCGCCAGCGCCGACTTGCCGCTCGCGGTCGGGCCTGCAATAAGCACCGCCTTGTGAACCGCATGACTCATGTCGCAACCCTGATCGCACCCGCGCTCGATGATACGGCGCTCGCGCGCGCGCGCGCCGAACTACCGGACGCCGGCGAGCCGGTCTGGCTCGCGGCGGGCATTGCCGCCGACATTCCCTTTAGCGCGGAAGCGGGTGCCGACCAACGCGCGCTGTCCGACCGCCTGCGCGGCGCGCTCGGCGGGGCCATCGACGTCGTGGCGCAGCCCATTGTCTATCGGCGCAAGAGGCTGCTGCTCGCCGATATGGATTCGACCATGATCGGTCAGGAATGCCTCGACGAACTGGCCGACTATGCCGGGCTGAAGGCGCAGGTCGCGGCCATTACCGAGCGCGCGATGCGCGGCGACATCGCCTTCGAGCCGGCGCTGCGCGAGCGCGTGGCACTGCTCAAGGGCTTGCCCGCCAAGACGATCGACGACGTGATCGAGAAGCGCGTCACGCTCACGCCCGGCGGGCGCACGCTGGTCGCCACCATGCGCAAGCACGGCGCGCTCACCTGCATGGTCTCCGGCGGCTTCACGCCGTTCACCAAACGCATCGCGGCGATGATCGGCTTTGATGAAAGCCGAGGAAACACGCTCGATATCGCGGGCGGCAAGCTCGCCGGCACCGTCGCCGAGCCGATCTTCGGCCGCGATGGCAAGCGGGCGACGCTGATTGAGTTGCGCAACCAGCTGGGACTGGCGGCGCAGGAGACGCTCGCCATCGGCGACGGCGCCAACGACATGGACATGATCGCCGCGGCGGGTCTCGGTGTCGCCTTCCACGCCAAGCCAAAGGTGGCGGCGGCGGCGCCCGCGCGCGTCGACCACGGCGACCTCACGGCGCTGCTTTACGTCCAAGGCTACCGTAAAACTGAATTCGTCGAGCGCTAGCTTCGAGCGCTAGCTTATTGCAGGCTCAGCGCCACAAAGCTCGGGTCGCCATCGGCGCTCACCACCAGCAGCACGATCGCCTTCTTGCCGTCTTTCCTCAGCTTGTCGAGCCGCTGCTGCAATTCGGCCGTCGTTGACACCGCCTGCTGCTGCACCTCGGCGATCACCATGCCCGGCTGCAGGCGCTTCTCGGCGGCGGGTGAATTCGGGTCGACGCCGACGATCAGCACGCCCTTCACCTTGTCCTTGATCTTGTGCTTCTTGCGCAGTTCGTCGGTAAGATTGGCAAGGTCGAGACCGAGCGCCTTTTTCACCACCGGCTTTTCGCCGGCGCCGTTGTCTTTTTTCGTCAGCGCCGCCTGCTTTTCGCCGTCATCGAGCTTGCCGATCTTGACGGTCTTGGTTTCTTCCTTGCCCTTGCGAATAACGACGACGTCGACCGGCTTGCCAACCGGAGTTTCCGCGACGATGCGCTGCAACTCGCGGGTATCCTTTACGTCGTGTCCGTCGAACTTGACCACCACGTCGCCGGTTTCGATCCCGGCGGATTTCGCCGGCCCCTTGTCGTCGATGCCGGCGATCAGCGCGCCGCGTGCCGGTGAAATACTCAGCGATTCGGCGATCTCGTCGCTCACCTGCTGGATGCGAACCCCAAGCCATCCGCGCTGAACCTCGCCGGTGGCGCGCAACTGCGCGACCAGCGGGATCACCGTCTTTGAGGGAATGGCAAAGCCGATGCCGATCGAGCCCCCCGACGGCGAAATGATCGCGGTGTTGACGCCGATGACCTCGCCATTGAGGTTGAACAGCGGCCCGCCGGAATTGCCGCGGTTGATGGCCGCGTCGGTCTGGATGTAGTCGTCGTAGGGCCCCGACTGGATGTCGCGATTGCGCTGCGAGACGATGCCGGCGGTCACCGTGCCGCCGAGGCTGAACGGATTGCCGATGGCGATCACCCATTCGCCAAGCCGCAGCTTGTCCGAGTCGCCGAATTTCACCGCCTTCACCGGGTGCGGCGGCGCAAAGCGCAGCAGCGCCAGATCGACTTTTTGATCGCTGCCGATCAGCTCGGCCTTGATCGAAGTGCCGTCATTGAGAACGACATCAACCTCGTCGGCGTCTTTGATGACGTGGTAATTGGTGACCACGATGCCGGCGGTATCGATGATGAAGCCGGAGCCGAGCGAATTGACACGGCGCGGAGATGGCGCGTTATCGCCGTTTTGTCCGCCGCGCCGGTTCTTGAAGAATTCCTCGAAGAAATCCTCAAACGGCGAACCCGGCGGCAGTTGCGGCATCTGCGCGCCGCGCATGTCGACGGACTGCTTGGTCGACACCGTGACCACCGAATCGATGACGCTTTCGGCTACGTCGGAAATATTCTCCGGCCCGCGCGCCATCGCCGGCTGCGCCAGCAGCGGACAGACGACGGCCGCAACGGTGAACATCGACAGGCTGGCGCGGCCGTAACGCGTCAAACGGCTGGGGTTAGCACCCATAGGCGTCAATTCTCCTGGGGTTTGAAATCGACACTGCCCCCGCCCCGGCGGGGATTCAAGGGTTCGGCCAACCACACAATGCCGCGATTCTGGCGCAAATACGATGCCTCAGCCGCGTACAAGCCACACCAGAATGAGGCCAACGACCGCGGAACCGATGCCGATCATCCGCAAGGTCAGGTCAGGCGTGCCCGTGACGGCGGCCATCGAGCGCTTGGCGGGACCGGGAAAGGCGGCGACGACCAGCCCCTCGATCACGAACACCAACCCGAGCGCGGCGAGGAAATCGAGCATCCGGGCGTTTGGTCAGCGCGCCGGGCTTGCCGAACCCGTCGTCGGCGCGGCTGAGTTCGCTGCGCCGGCGGCCGGAGCCCCGGGCGGCGCGGAGGCCGGCGGCACCTTGCCAGAGGGATGATTGAAGTAACGGAAGAAATTGCTGTCCGGCTTGAGCAGCAAGCGGGTGTCGTTGGCCTTGAGCCCCGTCTCGTAGGCCTGCATCGAACGATAGAAGGCGAAGAAGTCCGGGTCCTTGTTGAAGGCGTCGGCGAAGATCTGGTTGCGGGTGGCGTCGCCTTCGCCGCGCACTTGCTCCGATTTCTGCGTCGCATCGGCGACCAGCACGGTCACTTCGCGGTCGGCGCGCGAGCGGATTTCCTGCGCGCGCTGTTGCCCCTGGGCGCGGTACTCGGCCGCTTCGCGTTGGCGTTCGGTCTGCATGCGCTGATAGACCGCCTGGCTGTTCTGCTCCGGCAGATCGGCGCGGCGGATGCGCGCGTCCACCACCGTAATGCCGTAGCCCTCCGCCTCGTGATTGATCAGATCGCGGATGCGCGCCATCAGTTCGGCGCGCTGGTCGCGTACCACTTCGATGAATGTCGCCTCGCCGAGCACGCGGCGCAGCGCCGAATTGAGCAGGATGGCGAGCTGGCTGTCGGCGGCGGTCTTTGAACCCAGCGTCTGGAAGAAGCGGAGAGCATCCTTGATGCGATAGCGGGCGAAGGCATCGACCACCAGCCGCTTCTGGTCCGACGCAATCACTTCCTGGGCCGGCGCTTCGAGATCGAGGATCCGCTTGTCGATGGCGATCACGTTGTCGATGAAGGGCACTTTGAAGTTGAGGCCGGGTTCGCTGACCACGCGCACCACCTGTCCGAGCCGCACCACGAGCGCCTGCTGCGTCTGGTAAACCTGAAACAGCGAGCCGTACACGATGACCAGTGCTGCCAGCGCCAGAAGCAGAATTGCGCCGCCGATAATATTGAGCTTCATCGCTGGGCTCCCGTTGAGGCGGACGGCGAGCGCGGCTGCGGCGGGCGCGTCAGTTCGTTGAGCGGCAGATAAGGCACCACGCCGGCGCCGTCCTTGCCGGAATCGATGATGATCTTGTCGGCGCCGCCGAGCACGCGTTCCATTGTCTCGAGATACATGCGCTCGCGGGTAACGTCCGGCGCCTTTTTATATTGATCGTAGATCTGCAGGAAGCGCGAGGTCTGACCCTTGGCTTCCGCCACCGTCTGCTGGCGATAGGCTTCCGCGGCCTGCGTGATCTTGGCGACGTTGCCGCGCGCTTCCGGCACCACGCGATTGGCATAGGTCTGCGCTTCGTTGACCGAGCGGTCCTGGTCGATGCGCGCTGCCTGCACGTCGCGGAACGCGTCGATCACCTGCGTCGGCGGGTCGACCTTCTGCAACTGCACCTGCTGGATCTGGACGCCGGCGACATAATGGTCGAGCGTTTTCTGCATCAGGTCCTGCACCGCGGCTTCAATGGTCTGCCGCGCGCCGGTCAGGATCGGCTGGATGTCGGAGCGGCCGATGACCTCGCGCATGGCGCTTTCCGCCACCGCTTTCACCGTGCCTTCCGGGTTCTGGATGTTGAACAGGTATTCGCCCACCCCGGTCGGCTTCACCTTCCACAGCACGGAGAAATCAACGTCGACGATATTCTCGTCGCCGGTGAGCATTAGGCTTTCCTCCGGCACGTCGCGGGTCGACGAGCGGCCGCTGATGTCGCTGATCGTGCGCATGCCGATGTCGATCTTGTTGATGCGCAGCGCCTTCGGCGTGAGCACGGTCTCGATCGGATAAGGCAGATGATAATTCAGACCGGGCTGCACCTCGCGCACGTCCTTGCCGAAGCGCAGCACGACGCCAAGTTCATCCGGCTCGACGCGGAAAAAGCCGGAAAAGCCCCAGAGCGCGATTGCCGCGACCGTGAGCAGCGCAAAACCGCGTCCGCCCAGGCTGCCGCCCGGCAGCACCCGGCGCAATTTGTCCTGGCCGCGGCGCAGAATCTCTTCGAGATCGGGCGGTGTCGGACCCGACGATTGCGGTCCCGAGCCCCACGGGCCCTTGCCGCCGCCACCCCATGGGCCGCCGCCACCTCCGCCGCCGCCCTGATTGGTCCATGGCATTATTATGGTTCTCCCAGCGCCGCCCTTCTGGCCGGCTTTGCTTTGTTGAGTGGGTTATAGGGGACGGACGCCGCCGTTACAACGCGCCGTTATTCGTGACGAAACAGCGCTTTGCGGAGAATTAGCGCCTTAAATAAGTCGTACAGGCAAAGCCCGCATCGTCACCGCGTCCGGCGGCGCGCACGTCGCGCGAAGCCTCGCGCCAGTATTTAAGGTCGATCGGCGGAAAATGCGCGTCGCCCTTGGGCGCGGCATTGACGTGCGTGATCTCCAGCCGGTCGGCCTGCGGCATGGCTTCGGCAAAGATCGCCTCGCCGCCGATCACCATGACTTCATCGCCGCCGCGCTTTTTTGCATCCTTCTGCGCGATCTCCAGCGCCGCCTTGAAGCTTGGCGCGGTGGTGACGCCTGCGGGCGCGAATTTCTTGTCGCGGGTGACGACGATATTGGTGCGCCGGTCGAGCGGCTTGCCGATCGACTGGAAGGTCTTGCGTCCCATGATAACCGGCTTGTCGAGCGTGAGTGCGCGAAAGTGGCGCAGGTCGGAGCGCAGATGCCAGGGCAGCTTGCCCTTGTCCCCGATCACATTGTTCTCGCCGATCGCGGCGACCAGCACGATGGTCATCGGCGCGACCCTTCACGTGCAAGCTGCGCCAGCGCATCGCCGCTCAGCCGGCAGATTTTCCAGTCGTCCCTCACCTGCGCCCCCAGCGACTTGTAGAACTCGATGGACGGTGTGTTCCAGCCGAGCACCGCCCACTCGAAGGCTCCCCAGCCTTCCTCGATGCAGCGTTGCGCAAGCCGCGCCATTATCGCCTTGCCGATGCCGCGGTTGCGGAACGCGCTGCGCACGAAAATATCCTCAAGATACATGCCGTAGCGGCCGCGGAAAGTCGAGAAGTTGAGAAACCATACGGCAAAGCCTGCCGGTTGCCCGTTCCATTCGGCGATGTCGCAAAATACCCGCGGCTCGCCGGCAAACAGGACGGCAGCGATCGCCTGCGGGTCCGACCCGACGTCAGCCGATAATTTCTCGTAATCCGCGAGCTCGCGGACCAGTGAAAAGATCAGCTCGGTGTCCGCGGGCACGGCCTTGCGGATCGAAACGCTCACACCGCAACCTCGGCCTTGATGTGGGGATGCGGCTCGTAGCCTTCGATGCTGAAGTCCTCGTAACGGAAGCCGAAGATGTCCTTCACCGCCGGATTGATGCGCATCGCCGGCAAAGCCTTCGGCGCCCGCGACAGCTGCAAACGCGCCTGCTCGAGGTGGTTCGAATATAAATGCGCATCGCCCAGCGTGTGGACGAAGTCACCGGGCTTGTAGCCGGTCACCTGCGCCACCATCAGCGTCAGCAGCGCGTAAGAGGCGATGTTGAACGGCACGCCGAGAAACACATCGGCCGAGCGCTGGTAGAGCTGGCAGGACAGCTTGCCCTCGGCGACGTAAAACTGGAACAGGCAATGGCACGGCGGCAGCGCCATCTTGTCGACCTCGGCCGGATTCCAGGCGGTGACGATAAGCCGGCGCGAGTCCGGATTGCGCCTGATCATCGCAATCACGTTGCCGATCTGGTCGATGGTCTCGCCGTCCTTGGCCGGCCATGAGCGCCATTGCTGGCCATAGACCGGGCCGAGATCGCCGCGCTCGTCGGCCCATTCGTCCCAGATGCGCACGCCATGGTCGTTGAGGTATTTGATGTTGGTATCGCCGGCGAGGAACCAGAGCAGTTCGTGCACGATCGATTTGACGTGCAGTTTCTTGGTGGTGAGCAGCGGAAACCCCTCGTCGAGCGCAAAGCGCATCTGATGGCCGAACACCGACAACGTGCCGGTGCCGGTGCGGTCGCGCTTCTCCACGCCGTGGTGGAGGATGCGTTCCATCAGATCGAGGTATTGCCGCATCGCAAAGCCCTGTGAGTCGGGGCAAAGATGGGGAAGATTGACCGCAACAGCAACCGTCGGCGAGTGCCTTATCAACGGCCTTCGCCGAACCCCCACGCCGCCGATGCCCCGGATCCGGCAACGCCGAAACTTGCCATTTGAGGCGGCTCCGCTGCTATGATTGCCCCGGGGGCTTCCACGTTTGAAGGCCAGACGCCGATGATCCGATTGCTTTTCGCCCTGCAGCTCCTGCTGCTGACATTCATCGCCGCGCCGCACGCGTTCGCGCAAAATAGGGGCGACGGCGACTATCCGGGTTACGTGCCGACCGAGAATGACGAGCAGCTCGATCCGAAATGGCAAAGGACGGTCGTCTTCTACCGCACCGCCGAGGCGCCCGGCACCATCATCGTCAATACCAATGAGCGGTTTCTCTATGTCGTCCAGGGCGGCGGCCGCGCGCTGCGCTATGGCATCGGCGTCGGCCGCGACGGTTTTCAGTGGCAAGGCCTGTTGAGGATTTCAAACAAAAAGGAATGGCCGGACTGGACCCCGCCGCCGGAAATGATCCAGCGCCAGCCTTATCTGCCGCGCTTCATGGCCGGCGGCCCCGGCAACCCGCTTGGCGCGCGCGCGCTTTATCTCGGCGGCACCGTCTATCGCATCCACGGAACCAACATGCCGCAGACCATCGGCACCGCGGTCTCCTCGGGATGCTTCCGTCTCACCAATCCCGATGTGACCGATCTGTATGATCGGGTCCCCGTCGGCACCAAGGTGATCGTGTTGCAGCAGCCGAGCGTCGGCTAAAGCTTGTCGGGGGGCAGTTGGCGGTGCGCAAATATTTCGGATGGAATTTCCACACCGGCCTGATCATCGGCTGCGCCATCGCCGTTGCCGTCGCAATCCTTGCCGTCGCCTATGAGCGCTACGACACCAAGACACTGAAGCGCACCGTGCGCCGCGACGCAGTCTTCTGCGGCGTCAATACCGGCCTGCCGGGCTTTGCCGAAAAGAGCGACAAGGGCGAATGGTCGGGCTTCGACGTCGACTTCTGCCGCGCTATCGCGTCGGCGATCTTCGACGATCCGAAGAAGGTGAGTTTCGTGCCGCTCGACGCCACCGAGCGTTTCCAGGAGCTCGCCGACCGCAAGGTCGACGTGCTGGCGCGCAATTCGACCTGGACCATGTCGCGCGAAATCCAGTACGCGCTGAATTTCGCCGGCGTGTCCTATTACGACGGCCAGGGTTTCCTGGTGCCGCGCGCGCGCAACAAGGATTCGGCGCTCGACCTCGGCGGCTCGACCGTGTGCGTGCAGAGCCAGACGACAACCGCGCCCAATCTCGCCGACTATTTCAAGGCCAATAACATGGCCTATACCGAGAAGCGTTTCCGCACCATCGACGAGGTGTTCAACGCCTACGCCAGCGGTCAATGCGACACGCTGACCTCGGACGTCTCGCAGCTCTATGCGTTGCGGCTCAAGCTGGCAAAACCCGCCGACCACGTCGTGCTCGCCGACGTCATCTCCAAGGAGCCGCTGGCGCCCGTGGTGCGGCAGAAGGACGACCAGTGGCTGCTGATCGTGAAGTGGACGCTGTTTGCCATGATCAACGCCGAAGAGCTCGGCATCACCTCCAAGAACATCGACGAGGCGCTGAAATCGGAAAAGCCGGAGGTGAAGCGTTTCGTCGGCAATGACGGCGACTACGGCGCCGACATCGGCCTGCCGAAGGACTGGGCCGTGCGCATCATCCGCCGCGTCGGCAATTACGGCGAAGTCTATGAGCGCAACATCGGTACCGGCTCGAAGCTCGGCATCCCGCGGGGCCTGAACGCGCTGTGGACCCAGGGCGGCATCTTGTACGCGCCGCCCATCCGTTAGCCCGCGAGGAGCACGGACATGCACTTCTACCTCGCGCTGCTCGCCCGTATCCTGCTCACGCTGGTGACGCTGGGCTACGGCTTCGTCACCATCCTTGCCGACTTCAACAAGACGCACGCGACCAATCCGAAATGGACGCCGCACGCGCGTTTCCACGTGGTCTGGCAGATTTGCAGCTATGCGGGCTTCGGCCTTCTGGCCTTGGCGCTGCTCTGGCTGCCGGGCCCCTACGCCATGGAACGCCTCATCCTGGTCGCCGTCATGGGCGCGATCGTTTACGCCGCCTTTTTCGTCGCCGTCTTCGCCATGCCGCTCTATGGCGGCGGCGCCTATGACGATAACGGCTATCAGCCGTTCGCCGCGCCTTTGCCGATCCTCGCCGGGCGCTGGGACGTCAACATTACCGCCTTCTGCATCCAGGTCGCGCTGCTCGCCGCCGGCTCGCTCGCCATCCTGGGTGCCGCGTCCGGCTAGCCGAGGCGCGTCACAGCCAGCCGGCGAGGCCCACCAGCCCGGCGGCGAGAAACACCCAAAGCGGATTGACCTTGCTCCAGTAGGCGACCGCGGCGGTCGCCACGGTGATCAGCGCCGCAAAGACATTGTGATCGGCGGCGCGCGCCAGCACGAAGGCTGAGGCCGCGATCAGCCCGAGCGACACCGGCACGAGTCCCGCCTGGATGGCGATGCGCCAGCGCGCATCCTTGAAGCGATCCCAGAAGCGGGCAACGACAAAGGCCATGACGCAGGTCGGCCCGCACATGCCGACGGTGGCGACCGCGGCGCCGGCGAGGCCGGCGACGTGATAGCCGATCAGCGTCACCACGATGACGTTGGGGCCCGGCGAGATTTGCGCGATGGCGAAGTTGTCGGCGAATTGCCGGTCGCTCATCCAATGCATGACGTCGACGGCGACGCGGTGCATTTCCGGAATCGCGGCGTTGGCGCCGCCGACCGCGAACAGCGAGAGCAGCGCGAAATAGCCAAACAGCGCGATGAGCGGGTTATCGTCGTTCATCGGCGCGGCATCCAGATCCAGGCGAGCGCGACGCTCACCGGCGCCAGCACGGCAAAGACGTAAGGCAGCGGCCAGCGCATCAGTGCCACCGCAACGAAACCGACGATGGCGACGAAAGGCGCAAAATTCCAGCGCCTGCGGAACAAAGGCTCCGCCATTTTCGCGACATTGGCGATGATCAGCCCGGCGGCCGCCGAGGCGATGCCGCCGAGAATGCGGGTGAGCACCGCGAGATCGCCGAAATGCGCGTAGAGCGCGGCGAGGATGGTGACGATCACCAGCGGCGGCCCGAGCAGGCCGGCAAGCGCGACCGCCGCGCCCGCGGCGCCGCCGAAACGCGAGCCATAGACCACGGAGAAATTGATCAGGTTCGGCCCGGGAAGGAACTGCGACAGCGAGAAGGTTTCGTTAAATTCTTCCGCCGTCATCCACTTGCGCTGCTCGACGATCATGCGCCGCGCCCATGGCAGCGCGCCGCCGAAACCGGAGATGGAAACCAGCGCAAAGGCACGGAACAGTTCGCCAAGCGAAGGAGCCGCGGCCGTGATCGGCGCGACGGAATCGGCGAGTGGCTGATCGGACATTGTCGTTTCGGGGATGACCGGCTGAGGAGACCTACCCTGCCGGTGCCACGGCGACTAGACGGGTGGCTCGCGGTGCCGGTTTGCCGCGGCTGCATGGGTTGCGGCGCGCAGCCGGCGCGTTTGCCGTATTTATATGCCGCCGGCAAAATAGGAATTTTTTCACAAAAGACGCCGGCCACGGTCTATCTTCGTCAACCTTCCGCCCTTATATTCGGGGGGCTGGCGCAAGCCAGCTATGGCAATAAACGGGCGTCGTAATAAACCTTTCGGACCCGGGGGCAGTACCCGGCGGCTCCACCTAAGCCCATGCAGGGACGTGGGTTTCGGCGGGGCCGAAACAGGATCGACGAGGGCGTAAAAGGCGTGCTTTTGCCCGGAATGGGTCCAACGTTATGGGCCTTACACATAGTTGCCAACGACAACTATGCTCCGGTTGCTCTGGCCGCGTAAGCGGCTCGAAAGACCGAACTTAAAGCCCTGACGGGTTAAGCTCCGTCAGGCGGGGTTCGGAGGCACCTGGCAACAGAAGCCTCCACTTCATTCGAAAACGGCCCGCCTTTCCGCAAGGCGGGTCGTTTTGCTTCTTGCTGTTGCTTCTGGGGGATAGCTTTCGCCGGTGGGCGCGCTAGATTCGGTGTTCCGCTTCGCGAGACTTCCAGGCCCAAGTCCGGCCTTAAGTTCAGGCCCATGCCCGACCAGATTCGCTACGACCTTCTCACTCAAAAAGCCTTGCGCGGCGTGGTGCGCAGCGTGCTCGGCGATGCGGCGAAAAAGGGCCTGCCCGGCGACCATCATTTCTATATCGGCTTCGATACCCACGCGCCCGGGGTGCGCCTTTCCGAGCGGCTGCGGACGCAATATCCGGAGCAGATGACTATCATCCTGCAGCATCAGTATTGGGACCTCATCGTCAACGACAACGGTTTTGAGGTCGGGCTCTCCTTTGGCGGCATTCCGGAGAAGCTCAGCGTCCCCTTCGACGCCATCAACAGTTTCTTCGACCCGTCGGTCCAGTTCGGCCTGCAATTCGAAGACGCCGGCGAAGGCCAGGACAATTCGGTGCCCGCCAATGGTCAGGATACGGGGCAAGACAAGGCGGCCGGCGAGAAGAAGCCTCGCACCGCAGCCCCGCGCGCTCCCGCCCCGCAAGCGGCGCCAGCGCCAGCCGAGCCCAAGCCAAAACAGCCAAAGCCGGCAAGTGGCGGCGCGGAAGTCGTGCGGCTCGACCGCTTCCGCAAGAAATAATCGTCCCATCCTGGTGCTTTGCGCCGCCGTCTAATCGGCCTAGCCTTGCCGTACCCCTTCGGCGCCGGATAAATTCCCATGGCCAAAAAGCAAACCGCAAAGACCGGCGATAAAGGCAGCACCAGGACCCGGACCGAAAGCGACGCCTTCGGTCCGCTGGAAATCCCCGCCGACAAGTTCTGGGGGGCGCAGACCGAGCGCTCGCTGCACAATTTCCGCATCGGCACCGAGCGCATGCCGATCGAGCTGGTGCATGCGCTGGGGTTGATCAAGCGCGCCGCGGCGGAGGTGAACCGCGATCTCGGCTCGCTCGATCGCAAGCGCGCAGGCGCAATCGCCGCGGTCGCGCAGGACATCGCCGACGGCAGGCTCGACGACAATTTCCCGCTGCTGGTGTGGCAGACCGGCTCCGGCACGCAGACCAACATGAACGTCAACGAGGTTATCGCCAACCGCGCCAACGTGGCGCTCGGCGGCGAACTCGGCTCGAAGACGCCGGTGCATCCCAACGATCACGTCAACATGAGCCAGTCGTCGAACGACAGCATTCCGACGGCCATGCACATCGCCGCGGCGATGGAAATCAAGCGGCATTTGCTGCCGGCGCTGGGCGGCCTGCACGCTGCGCTCAACAGCAAGGCCAAGGAATTTTCCGGCATCGTCAAGATCGGCCGCACCCACACCATGGATGCCACGCCGCTGACGCTCGGGCAGGAGTTTTCCGGCTACGCCGCGCAGGTCAAATCATCGATCGAGCGCATCAAACTCGCGCAGCAGCAGCTTTACCCGCTGGCGCAAGGCGGCACCGCCGTCGGCACCGGACTTAACTCCAAGCCCCAGTTCGCCAAGGCCTTCGCGGCCCGCATCGCGCGCCTCGCCAAATTGCCGTTCGTGTCCGCGCCGAACAAGTTCGAGCACATGGCGGCACACGACGCCTATGTCTTCGTGCATGGCGCGCTTAACGCCACGGCCACCGCGCTGTTCAAGGTGGCCAACGATATCCGCCTGCTCGGCTCCGGCCCGCGGTCCGGGCTCGGCGAATTGATCCTGCCCTCGAACGAGCTCGGCTCCTCGATCATGCCCGGCAAGACCAACCCGACGCAAAGCGAAGCGCTGACCATGGTGTGCTGCCAGGTGTTCGGCAACCAGACCACGATCACCGTCGCCGGCAGCCAGGGTCATTTCGAGCTCAATGTCTATAAGCCGGTGCTCGCCTATTGCATGCTGCAATCGATCCGCCTCATCGGCGACGCGGCGCGATCGTTCACCGACAACTGCGTGGCCGGGATCAAGGCCAACGAGGCGCGCATCCGCGAGCTCATGGAGCGTTCGCTGATGCTGGTGACGGCGCTGTCGCCGCGGATCGGCTACGACAAGGCGGCGCAGGTTGCCAAGGCCGCGCATGCCAACGGCACGACGTTGCGCGAGGAAGCGATGCGTCTCGGCTTTGTCAGCGGCGAAGAGTTCGACCGCCTGGTGCGGCCGGAAAAAATGACGAGGCCACGGTAAAATAATCGGTAGCGCGGCGGTATCCCGCGGCTGTCACCCGTGCGCCGCACGCCAAAGTTGCCGCAACGTTGGCGTGTGGCGGCAAAAGAATACATGCTGCAGGCAGCATGTATTTGTCAGGACGTTGTTGCGAGGTGGCCGGGCTATTGTGACGGGGTCCTGCGCTATTTTTTTACGCTATGACAGATTGCCGTAACGTCACCGTCACGTAATCTTTGCCCTCCCGATAGTATTTCTTATGTCGGTCTCAAATATACATTTGGGGGTGTCGCGCTACCGAAGATGAGCGCAAGTATTTTCTAAAGGTATTCAGAGACGGCTGCGAGATACACTGGTGTTATCAACTAACCGTGTGTTGATATACCAGCAATATATACCGCAATGTCTTCATGCGATCTCGTGAATCGGTCGCCAGACGCGAGGGCGGATCCCCGCCACGGTCGCGGCGTAATTGGCGGCGATGAATTGGGCCCGTCGGGTCCGAACGCCCATGTATCCGGTTTTACTCGAGGCACGGCATGGCTGACGTGGTCAATCTGAGAACGCTGCGAAAGCGAGCCAAACGGCAGCAGGACGATCGGCTTGCCGAAGCCAATCGCCGTGCGCATGGCCGCAGCAAGGGTGCAAGAGCACTCGAAGCTGCGCAGCGGGCCAAGGCCGATCACGACCTCGATCAACACCGGATTGAAACAGGAGACGGCGGATGAAATCACCGGTGGTCAAGCGCTCGATCGTCATAGCCGGTCACAAGACCAGCGTCAGTCTCGAAGACGCGTTCTGGAAAGGCCTCAAGGACATCGCCGGTGGCCGGGACATTACCCTGTCCGATCTGGTCGCTTCGATCGACACCGACCGCCGTCAAGGCAACCTTTCATCCGCGATCCGCCTGTTCGTGCTCGATCACTATCGCGGGCGGATCGGTGAGGACCGCAGCCTGCGCGACGACAACCGCGATCTGATCGGCGTGCGCGCCACGCCGTCAATGTTGCGGGCCGAGTGATCCCTGCGGCGCTTTGCGTGGGGCCGGCGGCGGCTTGATCGCCAGAGGCGCCGGTAGTGCCGGGGCTTCTTCCTTTTTCGCCACAGGCGGCGGAACCGATTGTGCCGTGCTCTCCAGCGCCTTCAGCCGCTTCGACTGATTTTCAATCGCCCGCAGCGTCAGCCACCCGCTGAGCGCCGATGCGTCGATCGTGCGCGCCGGCGCGGCCAGCGGCCCATTGAGCGCGATGAAGATATCCGGCCGGGCAGCGCCTGCTTGCGCAGGGCCGGACAGCACCAGCCGCGCATCGAGCGTGCCGTCGGTCAGATCGAAGTTGCCGCCAACGGCAAGCGCGGCATTGTCGTCTTGCAGATGAATGTCGCTCAACCGCGCCTGCCCGGCGCTGATCGCGAGGCCGCCCTGGGCGCGCGCGACCGGAAAGCGGCCACTCGCCAGCGCCTTTTCGACGATGACGGAAACATGGGCGGCATCGGGCGCCATGCCGCCGTCGACCGCGCGTTCGACGGCGGCGAAGGCGCGCGGGTCGAGCCCGGCCAATTGCCCGTTGCTCAGCGCAACCGTGCCGGTGCCGTGCAGCGAGCCAATCAAGGCGGCGGCGCTAAAGCCTGTGCCTTCGACATCCGCCGCGATGTCGAGCGCACCGCTGACCGGAGGACGTGCCGCGCCGAGGAGGCTCGCGGCATCGGCGCCGGTCATGGCGAATTTGCCGCGCGCTGCAAGCCCGCTGTCGGTGGAGCGGAGCGACAATTGGCCGCTGAAGCGGCCGCCCGCCAGTTCGCCGGCCATCTCATCGAGCGAAACAGCATCCTTGCCGAAATGCAGGGACGTCTTGAAGTTGCGCAGCGCCAGATTGGGCGTCAGCGCCGCGCGCTGGGCGTTGAGCGCGAGCCCTCCGGAAACATCGCCGATGAGGCCGCCGGCAAACGCAACCGGCGACCAGCCTGCCGCATAGGCCGCAGTGCCGACGAGGACGGCGGCGAGATCCTCGGCATCGAGGGTATCGACATCCAGGGCACCATCGATTGTGCGCGGCGATGCCGTGCCCACGGCCGCATGCCCGCGGATCGAGGACGTGCCGAGTCTCGCGTCGATGTCGTCGAGGCTGACGGTGGAGCCCGCGTAGGCGACACGCGAGTTAAATGCCAAACCTGTGGCAGACAATTGCAACGAGCCGCCAAGCTTGTCGGCCGCGGTACCGGCAAGTTGCAGCGTCAGGCGGCCCGGGCCCTTGCCGGCAGCGGCGATACGGTCGAGACCGATCAGCTTGAACAGCGCCGCACCTTCCGGCGCGTCGAGCGTGCCGTCGAGCCGCACATCGGCGAGCGAACGCTTCGCCCAATCGCCGCGCAGGTGCGCCTTGGCGTCGAGATGCGCGCCGTCGACATTGCCGGCGAGTGCGAGGCGCACCCCGGCATCCTGTTCGTCGGTGACGTCGAGCGTGGCGTGCAATTTCGCCTGACCGATGCGATCGAGCATTGCGGTGGCGGCGCTCGCCGGCAAAAGCTTCGCGGCCATCGCGGCGACCGGAGCGGCTTGCCTGAGATCGACATCGAGTGCGAGCGACCCATGCGGTCCGTGGGTGCCGGTGTCGATGCGGCCCCGCGCCGACAGAGAATTGCCGCCGGCGTCGGCGATGGCGAACCTGTCGATCTGCAGCCCGCCATCGTCCACTTTCACCCGCACGCTGGCATTGCGCGCGTTGATGCCGGCGTAATCGGCGCGGCCGATATCGGCCTTGATGGCCATGTCCTGCGGCCGCTGCAGATTGGAGCCGGCCAGCAAGGCCTTGCCGAACGCCATGGCGGCGTCGATGTCGAGTTCAGGCGCGGCAAGTTCGGCTTCGAGGCGTGTGCGGCTGCCGGCGGCGAAGGCATAGAGCAGCCGGCCGCTCAGCGGCTTGCGCTCGAATTCGGCGGTGAGCCCTTCGATTGCCAGTTTTTCATTCGACACCGTCATGTCGCCGCGCAGCCGCAACGGCCGCAGCTCGTTTTGCTCCGGCACCGGCCGGCCCTCGACCCAGGCCGCGAGCGCCTTCGGGTCGCCGATTTCGAGGTCGGCCGGACCGCTGAACGCAACGCCGGCGCCGGCGGCGGCAAGCTCGCCACTGAGCCGCACCTTGGTGAAACCAGGCGCGCGAAAGGCGAAACGGTCGAGACTCCAGCCGCGAGCATTGCTGGATACATCGCCGCGCAGATCTTCAATTGCGTTGCCGCCCAGCGTGACGCGGTCGATGCCGATGCCGATGCTGACCGGTATGGCCGGGCGCACGGCTGCCGCGGCAAGTGCGGCCAAAGCATGAGCGACGGCGATCGGCGGCGGGCGCCTGGAGTCGTCAGCCGCCGCGCGGTCGAGATCGATCTGCCGGCCGGACAATACACCGTCGAACCGCGGCTGCTTGCCGAAACGAAAATCGGCGGTGCCGGTCAGCTTGTAGCTTTGCTCTTCCGAGCCGTACCGAAATTCGAGCTGCGGCATCAGGGCCGATGCCGCGGTCGCCTTGATCTTGCCGCTGAGGCGCCAGGGCAGGTTGACGGCCTGCGCCGCCAGGGCTCCACGCTGGGACCCAATGCCGGCCGGGCGCGCGAGGCTCAAGGTACCGTCGAACGACGGCTCGCCATTTGCAATCGTCAACGCGCCATCCGCTTCGACGCTGAGCGGGCGGCCGACCGGATCGATATTGAGATGCACTTTGATCGCACCGTCGTCGCCGGCGCGGCCCGTGGCGAGGCGAAATGGATAAAGTTCGCCGCCGACATTGGTGGCGCCCTCGCCCTTGAACGGGCCGAGCAGCGAACGCGCCTCGCCGTTGAACCACAGTTTGTCGAGCACGATGGAGCCGCCATTGGCCGCGTTGGTGATAGTGACGCGGGCGTCCTCGATGCTCAGCTGGTCGATGGACAGCGCGTCGGGACTGAAATTGACCGGAATATTCGGCGCCTGTATGCGGCCGGACGCATCAAGGCCAGCTCGCAAAGTAGCGCCGGTCACATGCAGATCGGCGGCGTGCCATTGCCCGCGCAGCAGCGGCCCCAGGGCAAATTCGATGCGCAGCGCACGCGCGCGCACCTGATCGTCGCCCTTGCCGATCGCGATGTCGTGCAGCAACAGCCGCGGCGACGGCAACAACCGCGCCTCGATCGGGCCGGTGACGCGCATGTCGACGCCGATCAGGTGGCTCGCTTCCGCTTCGAATATCGAGCGGTAGCTGTTCCAGTCGATCAGCAGCGGCCCCGCCAGCGCCGCCACCAGCGCCAGAATAATCGCGATCGCCAATCCGAGCAGGGTCGTTTGCAAAGCGGGCTCCGGCGCCGGACTGTTCGCTCCAGCACGATGTGCGTGATCGTTCGAAAATCTACGCCGTTTTGCCCGTTTTTGGCGGCAAATCTGTGATCGCGCCGTCGCGTATCAGTTCAGCGCGACGATCTTGCCCGGATTCATGATATTTTGCGGGTCAAGCGTGCGCTTGATCGCGGCCATGGCGGCGAGCGCAGGCGCGCCATGCTCGGCGAGAAGATACTTCATCTTGCCCTGGCCGACGCCGTGCTCGCCGGTGCAGGTGCCTTCCATGGCGAGCGCCCGCTCGATCAGCCGCCCGTTGAGGTCCTTGGCGCGCTTGACCTCATCCGCGTCGTCCATGTCGATCAGCAGCGTCAGGTGAAAATTGCCGTCGCCGACATGACCGACGATCGGCGCGATCAATCGGCTTGCTTCGATATCGCGCTGCGTTTCGGTGACGCATTCGGCCAGCCGTGAAATCGGCACGCACACATCGGTGGCGATCATTTGCGAGCCCTTGCGCAGGGAAAACACCGCCATTGCCGCCTGGTGCCGCGCGTCCCAGAGCCGGGTCCGGTCTTCCTGGCGCGTCGCCCATTCGAACGGCCCGCCGCCCAATTCCGCGGCGATCTCGCCGAAGCGTTCGGATTGTTCGGCAACGCTTGCCTCGGTGCCGTGGAATTCCACGAGCAGCATCGGCGTTTCCTTCAGGCCGAGCTTGGAAAACAGATTGCATGCCTTGACTTGCAGAGCGTCGAGCAGCTCAATGCGCGCAATCGGAATGCCGGATTGAATCGTCTGAATGGTGGCATTGCAGCAGGCTTCGACCGACGGAAATGGACAGACGCCACCGGAAATCGCTTCGGGAATGCCGGAGAGCTTGAGGGTCAGTTCGGTGATGACGCCGAGCGTGCCCTCCGAGCCGACCATCAGCCGCGTCAGATCGTAGCCCGCCGATGTCTTCTTCGCCCGCCGCGCGGTGGTCATCACCTCGCCGTTGGCCATGACGACCTTCAGCGCCAGCACGTTGTCCTTCATGGTGCCGTAACGCACCGCGTTGGTCCCGGAGGCGCGCGTCGCCGCCATGCCGCCGAGCGAGGCATCGGCGCCGGGATCGATCGGGAAGAACAATCCGCTGTCGCGCAACTGCTCGTTGAGCGCCTTGCGCGTGATGCCGGGCTGGATGACGCAGTCGAGATCCTCGGCGTGAATCGCGAGCACCTTGTTCATGTCGCGGAAATCGATCGACACCCCGCCGAGCGGAGCATTGACGTGGCCCTCGAGCGAGGAGCCGATGCCGAACGGGATGATCGGCACGCCGTGCGCGGCGCAGATGCGCACGACCTGTTGCACGTCCTCGGTCGATTGCGGAAATACAACCGCATCGGGAGGCTGGTTGGGAATCCAGGTGAACGTATTGGCGTGCTGCTCGCGCACCGCCTGCGAGGTGACCACGCGGTTGCCGAATGCCGCGGTGAGTTCGCCGATGGCCGCCGGAATGCCGGCGGCGGCACGATTTGCGGTTGCGACTTTGGCGGTCACGCTGAGGAACCCGGTCTTATTGCTCGAACGCAACCTGTAGGGACGCCACGCCGAGGTCAAGCCGCGGCCGCCCGGCGCAATGCGTCAGCAGAACCACATCTCGACCTGACCGCTGCGGTCGATCTTGGGTCCCGGCGGCGGGTTGCTGTGCGCAGGCGACAGCGCATAGCTCACGATCATGAGCGTAATCGCAACCATATACGCGGCTTTGGCCAGCCGGCCCAGCATTGCTGCCTCCATAAGCTCTTGCTGGAGAATAGCCGCCGGATACCTCCGCGTAAGCCTAGCGTTAATATTAGGTTAACGCGTGGACGGAGGCAATTCGCTATCGTAGGTTTCGCGGCGTTTTGCACGTCCCGATCAGGAGTACGAGATGGCCGGCCCCGTCATTGCCATTGCCGACACTGTTTTTCCCTCGCTCGATCCGGCCAAGGCGGCACTGGCAAAGCTCGACCCGACCTTCCGCATGTCGAAAAGCGTCAGCGCCGACGATATTCTGGCGGTGGCGCGCGATGCCGACGCGATCCTGGTGACCTACGCCAAGCTCACTCGCGAGATTTTGACCCAGCTCACCAAATGCCGGGCCATCGGCCGTTTCGGCCTCGGCGTCGACAATATCGACCTGCCCGCCGCCAAGGAGAAAGGCATCCAGGTCAATTACGTGCCGGACTATTGCATCCGCGAGGTGTCCGACCACGCCATGGCGCTGCTGCTGGCGCTGATCCGCAAAATTCCGTTGTCGAACAGGCTGGTGCAGAGCGGGCGCTGGGAAATGCCGGCGGTGGTGCCGATCCGGCGCATCGAAGGCACCGTGCTCGGGCTTGTCGGCTTCGGCAATATTCCGCGACTGGTCGCGCAGAAGGCAAAAGCGTTTGGAATCAAGGTGATCGCGTTCGACCCCTTCGCCAAGGCGGAAATTTTCGAGGCGGCCGGCGTCAAGCAAACCGGCTTCGACATGCTCTTAGAAACCGCCGACTACGTCTCCGTACACGCGCCGCTGACGCCGAGCACGCGCGGAATGATGAATGCCCAGGTCTTCGCCAAGATGAAGACGGGCGCCTACCTGGTGAACACGGCGCGCGGGCCGCTGATCGACGAAGCCGCGCTCGTCGCCGCGCTCGACAGCGGCCACCTCGGCGGCGCCGGGCTCGACGTCGTGGCCAGCGAACCGCTGGCCAAGGATTCGCCGCTGCTCGGCCGCGACAATGTGATCATCTCGCCGCACACGGCGTTTTACTCGATCGAGGCGCTCGACGAATTGCAGAGCAAATGCGCGACCGATCTCGCGCGCGTGCTCTCCGGCGAGAAAGCGATCTACCCGATCAGCGCATGACGCCCGCGCCCGAGTTCGCCGCGCCATTCGTCTCCTCGATAATGAGCATCGAGCCGCAGTGGATCGACTATAACGGCCATCTCAACGTCGCCTATTACAACGTGCTGTTCGACCGCGCGGTCGATGAATTTTATGAACTCGTCGGGCTCGGCCCCGAATACCTCAAGCGCCACAAGCACTCGACCATGGTGGTGGAGTCCCATGTGCGCTACCTGCGTGAACTGCGCGAAGACGACCCGGTGCGGGTGTCGGTGCAGTTGCTCGATTTCGATGCCAAGCGCATCCATCTGTTCGAGGAATTGCGCCACGCGCACGAAAACTGGCTGTCGGCAACCTCGGAGAACATGACGCTGAGCGTCGACATGACGGCCAAGAAAGTGGCGCCGTTCAAGCCGCACGTGCTCGACGCGCTGGAGCGCATGAAACAGGCGCATGCGCGCCTGCCGCAGCCGCAAGACGCCGGGCGCAGCGTCCAAATGCCGGGAAAAGGCTGACGCCCCTCCCATTTGGCCCTCACGAGTGCCATCTTTGGCGTGAGAATCAGTCCGCCATGGCCGAACCCAGAAAGCTGCCGATCCACACTGACTTAAGCCCGCCCGCCGCGGGCAGCATCTCGGCGCGCGCGCTCGGCGCCCGCTCGGCGCCCTATCTCGCCGACCTCAACCCCGAGCAGCGCCAGGCGGTGGAGACCCTGGACGGCCCGGTGCTGGTGCTGGCCGGCGCCGGCACCGGCAAGACGCGGGTGCTGACCACGCGCATCGCCCACATCATCAACATGGCGCGGGCGCGGCCCTCCGAGATCCTGGCGGTGACCTTCACCAACAAGGCGGCGCGCGAGATGAAGACGCGGGTCGGGCTGATGATGGGCCAGGTGGTCGAGGGCATGCCGTGGCTTGGGACCTTTCATTCCATAGGCGTCAAGGTTCTTAGACGGCACGCCGAACTGGTGAACCTCAAGTCCGACTTCACCATCCTCGACGTCGACGACCAGATCCGCGTGATGAAGCAACTGCTGGCCGCCGAGGACATCGACGAGAAGCGCTGGCCGGCGCGGGTGCTGGCGATGCTGATCGACGGCTGGAAGAACCGCGGCTTGACCCCCGACCTGGTGCCGGCCGGCGAAGCCGCCGCCTTCGCCAACGGCAAGGGCAAGAAGCTCTACACCGCCTACCAGCAGCGGCTCAAAACGCTCAACGCCGCCGACTTCGGCGACCTGCTGCTGGAGAACATCCGCCTGTTCCGCGACAACGCGGAAATCCTGCGGCAGTACCAGCAGCGCTTCAAGTTCATCCTCGTGGACGAGTACCAGGATACCAACGTCGCGCAATATCTGTGGCTGCGGCTGCTGTCGCAGACTTCCTTAACCTCTCCCCAGGGGGGGGAGGGTGGCGAGCGAAGCGAGCCGGGTGAGGGGGAGAATGAGTCTCGAGAGGCCCTTGCCCCCTCACCCCTGCCCTCTCCCCAACGGGGAGAGGGAGTCATGCCGAATTTACTGCGCGCCGGTGCGCAATCTTCCGCGCAGAAAAACATCTGCTGCGTCGGCGACGACGACCAGTCGATCTACGGCTGGCGCGGCGCCGAGGTCGACAACATCCTGCGCTTCGATCACGATTTCCCCGGCGCCAAAATAATCCGCCTGGAGCGCAACTACCGCAGCACCGGCCACATCCTCGCCGCCGCCTCGCACCTCATCGCCCACAACGAAGGGCGGCTGGGCAAGACGCTGCGCACCGAGGACGTGCCGGGGGAAAAAGTTCAGGTCACCGGCGCCTGGGACTCGGAGGAAGAAGCCCGCTCGATCGGCGAGGAGATCGAGCAGCTGCAGCGCGAGGCGCGCGAGCAGGGCGAGGACCATCCGCTCGACGAGATCGCCATTCTGGTGCGCGCCTCGTTCCAGATGCGCGAGTTCGAAGACCGCTTCATCCAGCTTGGGCTGCCCTACCGCGTCATCGGCGGGCCGCGCTTCTACGAGCGCATGGAAATCCGCGACGCGCTTGCCTACCTGCGCGTGATCGCGCAGCCGGCCGACGACCTCGCCTTCGAGCGCATCGTCAACGTGCCCAAGCGGGGCTTGGGCGACGCCACCGTGCAGATGCTGCACGACTATGCGCGCAAGGCGCGCATCCCCATGACCGACGCCGCCAAGGCGCTGTCCGCCACCGACGAGATGAAACCGAAACCGCGCGGCGCCTTGCGCGACCTGATGGCGAGCTTCGAGCGCTGGCGCGCCATGAAGGACGCGACGCCGCACAACGAACTCGCCGAAATCGTGCTCGATGAGAGCGGCTACACGGAGATGTGGCAGAACGACCGCTCCGCCGACGCCGCCGGGCGGCTGGAAAACCTGAAGGAGTTGGTGCGCTCGATGGAGGAATTCGAGAACCTGCAAGGCTTCCTCGAACACATCGCGCTGGTGATGGACCGCGAGGGCGCCGAGGGCGAGCAGGCGGTCAACATCATGACGCTGCATTCCGCCAAGGGGCTGGAGTTCGACACCGTGTTCCTGCCCGGCTGGGAGGAAGGCCTGTTCCCGCACCAACGGTCATTGGACGAGAGCGGCCGCGCCGGACTCGAGGAGGAGCGGCGCCTGGCGCATGTCGGACTGACGCGCGCGAGGAAGCGCGCCAAGATCTATTTCGCCACCAATAGGCGTATCCACGGCCTGTGGACGACGACGGTGCCCTCGCGCTTCCTCGACGAGCTGCCGGAGGCCGACGTCGAGGTGAAGGAGCCGGCCGGCGGCACCGGCGGCTTCGGCATGTCGGGCTACGGCGCTTCCCGTTTTGACGAGATGAAGTCGTTCGGCTCGAACTACACCACGCCCGGCTGGCAGCGCGCGCAAGGGCGGCGCGGGGCCGGCGGATTTAGCGAGAACGGGCAACCTCGTTATGTGCCGGATGGCGTCTTTAACGAAGGCGAGGATTACACGGACGGCGAGGCAAACTCGGATCGCCTCTCCCCAGGGGGGAGAGGTCGAACGCGCGCAGCGCGTTCGGGTGAGGGGGCAAGTGACTCGGCGGATCGCGAGGGCGGTCCCCCCTCACCCGGCTCGCTCCGCTCGCCACCCTCTCCCCCTACAGGGCGTTCACGCCCGTCTTCGACGGGCTATGGGGGAGAGGGAGGAGCGCGCCGCAAGCGGCAAATCGTGCCTCTGACGATAGAAGGTGAACTGATCGCCAAATCGACCGGCGCGGTCTCCGCCTTCGAGGTCGGCGCCCGCGTGTTTCACCTGAAATTCGGCAACGGCAACGTGACGGCGGTGGACGGCAACAAGCTCACCATCCGCTTCGACAAGGCCGGCGAGAAGCGCGTGGTGGATAGTTTTGTGGAGAGGGTGTGAGGCCAAGTCCTCTATCATCTATACTAGACGTGCAGAATTCCCGATGAATAGGGCATCAGGATGTTTCGACCATTTACCGATCTAAATACCGGATTTTACAATGCGGAGAATTATCGGCTCCGCCAGAATAAAGAACTGTTGGAGCAATTTTTTGTTCGCGATGTATATCTCGATCATTTGCTAGACCCAAATATCTATTTTCTCGTTGGCGAAAAAGGCACCGGCAAAACTGCTTACGCAACCTACCTTGCGAACACCATATATAAGAGCCGTCAAGCTTCTGTCTTCGACATTTGGCCTGCCCCCGGTTCCGAAGACACCAAGTTTGGTGTGACAATGGGACCGGAGGTGGCTCATGGAGCGTCGGAAGTTTACGCGGGAGTTCAAGCTTGAAGCTGTGCGCCTGATCAGAGAGCGAGG